>Ga0310690_10002618_pt1 | contig 28960 bp, 27 predicted proteins | sample AusTroGonzalo_MG_2_FD_207661 | JGI IMG/M metagenome (GOLD analysis project Ga0310690, IMG submission 207661) | Bovine rumen microbial communities from tropical cattle in Woodstock, Queensland, Australia - Gonzalo_04 (v2) (version 2) | ecosystem: Host-associated > Mammals > Digestive system >...
AAAGGCAAATCACATGGTTTAAAAATCAGCCCGATATAGAAATTATTGAGCTTGATAAAAAGGAATTTTTATGACGGTTTGTTATCTTTCTTTAGGTTCAAATATCGGTAACAGAAAAAAAAACATAGAAAAAGCTTTAAAACAACTTGAAAAAAATAATATAAAACAAATTGTTATTTCTTCTTTTTATGAAACGGAACCTGTCGGACCTGAGCAAAGAAACTTTTATAATATTGCCGGAAAATTTAAAACTGATTTAACTGCGACAGAACTTTTAAAAAAAATAAAAGAAATAGAAATTTTATTGGGAAGAAAAAAAACTTACAGATGGGGGCCGCGAGTAATAGATATTGATATATTGTTTTACGGTAAAAAAATAATAAAAACAAAAAATTTAATAATACCGCACAAAGAAATTTTAAAAAGATTGTTTGTTTTAGTTCCGTTAAATGAAATTGCTCCGAACTTGGTTCACATAACCGCACACAAAAAAATAAAAACCCTTTTATTAATGTATAATTTATAATTTAAAATGTATAATGAATTTGTTTTTCGCAAAGCGAAAAATCTGATTGTTTATCAAAATGCTTCGCATTTTTACCGACATTATACATTCTATGTTTTACATTGTCTTTTTGTCGTTAATTATAAATTGTAAATTATAAATTATAAATTGCTGTTTAAGTTTTCTTGCGAGGTAATAATTCCTTCTTCGGAAATTTTAAAAACAACTTCTTTTATAACTTCTTTGTTTAAAGCTCTTGTTTTGAAAACGGCATAATATTTATCTTTTTGTAATTTTTTGCTTTCCAATAATTTGTTTTGTAGTTGTCTTGATTTTTGTGCATATACTGGGACAGTTTCGGAGACATTTATTTTTTCTATAATTTTTTTCTTTTTAGAATCATAAATTTCTACATAAAAACTTGGGCGAATATGAATATTCCCGGTGTTTATAATATCTGCTTTAAACGAAATATCATTGTTTTCGTTAAATAAAGTTATATTTTCAACGGCAAAATCAAGATGTTCCGTTCCCGAAACGGTAACATATAAAGGAACCGAAACAGAAACTTTATTTGTTTTTTTATTTTTATCTACAAAAAATTCAAGCCTTGCCGATACCGAACCTTTTAAATTTTCCTTTATTGAAACTTTATACGGTATTGTAATTGTTTGCCCTGCTGCAAGTGCATAAGAGTGGTTTTCAACTTGTAACCAGTCGTTAACATTTAAATCCGTATTTCCGGGAAAACTGTTCCAATCCTCAATTTGTATTGTAATATCTATAGGTTTGTTATAAGTATTTGTTACGGTATATTCTCCGTTATAATTTTTTGAAGGTTTTACTTTTATATCAGTTATTGCAGGCTCTACCGACAAGCCTGCAAATAAATTACAAGAAACAAACATAAAACTTAATATAAATAATATTTTTTTCATACAAATTTATCTCCAAATTTATATGTATGTATGATATGAAAAAATAAACAAAATATCAAATTGGTATAGGTTGTTGTTGTTTGTTTAAAATATTAAAATATTCTATAATTACAGAATTAAATAATTAAGGAATAACAAAAATGTTAAAATTTAATTTTGAACAACAAATTAAAAATAAAATAAACGAATTTGCAAAAGAAAAAGGAATAACAGAACCTGTCCATTTTGTTGTTGAGGTTCCACCTAAAAATATTAATGCAGACCTTGCCGTAAATGCCGCAATGGTACTTGCAAAAAAATTAAAAACAAACCCGAGAAATTTAGCAACAGAAATTATTGAAATAATAAAAAAAGAATTCCCAAATACGATAAAAACTGCAGAAATTGCAGGTGCCGGTTTTATTAATTTACATTTTACCGATGAATATTTAAATAAACAGTTAAATGATATTCTTGATAAAAAACAGGATTATGCAAAACAACAAAATATAAATAAAGAAAAAATAATGGTTGAATTCGTTTCTGCAAACCCTACCGGTCCTTTACATATAGGGCATGGCAGGGGGGCGGCAATCGGCGATAGTTTGGCAAGAATTTTAAAACATCTCGGTTACAATGTTGTAAAGGAATATTATCTTAACGATGTCGGTAACCAAATGAACGTTTTGGGTAAATCCACCGAGATAAGATACAGACAATTAAAAGGTGAAGATATTACCTTTTTGGAAGAAGGTTATCAGGGTGAATATATTAAGGATATTGCTAAAGATTTGATAGTTGAAGGTAAAAATATAGACGAAATAGATTTTAAAAAAGAAGCACATACAAGAATTTTAAAGACGATAGAAAAAGATTTAAAACAATTTCGTGTAGAATTTGACAGTTGGTTTTCCGAATCAAAAATTGCTTTGGATAAAGATGAAAACGGTAAAACAGAAGTTGATAAAGTATGTGCTTATTTGAAAGAAAAAAATGACGCTTTTGAACAGGACGGAGCATTATGGCTTAAATCTACACTTTACGGTGACGATAAAGACAGAGTTTTAAGAAGAACAGACGGCAGATATACATATTTGGCTTCCGATGTTGCATACCATAAAAATAAATATGAAAGAAAGTTTGTGGAAGTTATAAATTTGTGGGGTGCCGATCACCACGGTTATGTTGCAAGAATTATGGCAGCAATTCAAATGTTGGAACAAAAAAAAGAGGCATTGAAAGTTATTTTGTATCAGCTTGTTTCGCTTGTCAGAAACGGAACACCCGTAGCAATGTCGACAAGAAGCGGTCAATTTATAACACTTAAAGATGTTCTTGACGAAGTAGGAACCGATGCCTGCAGGTTTTTCTTTTTGTTAAGAGCACCGGATTCTCAATTGGAATTTGATTTGGAACTTGCAAAAAAACAGTCAAGCGAAAATCCTGTGTTTTATGTTCAGTATGTCAATGCAAGGTGCCAGTCAATTTTGAAAGAATATAAACAGGACTGTTCCGATGCTGATTTGACTTTACTGTCAACAAAACAGGAACGTGATTTAATAAAAAAATTAATTTCATTTGAAGATGTTTTATTAATATGCGATAAAACAAAAAGTCCGCATCATTTAACTACATATTTAATTGAAACGGCAGACATTTATCATGGTTTTTATGAAAAATGCAGAGTGCTCGGAGAAGATAAAAATTTGGAAAAAGCAAGAATTCAATTGCTTAAAGCAGTTTCGATAATTATTACAAAAGGTTTGGATTTGCTTGGTGTTTCTGCACCGGATAAAATGTAAAAATGTTATTAAATTTTAATACAATAAAGAAAAATAAAGAAATATTAACTTATATAAAATTTTCGGATTATGTTTTTGCAAAAATAGGTTACAAAGAACATAATGTGGAACATTCCCTGTTTACTGCGGAAAGAGCGGCTTTCATTTTAGAAAAACTTAAATACAGTAAAAGAATGCAGGAGCTTGCAAAAATTTCAGGTTATCTGCATGATATAGGTAATTTGGTTTCGAAAAAAAATCATGCACAAAACGGTGCTATTATTGCAATGCATATTTTAAGCAGTTTGGATTTAAAAGAAGAAAGATATAACAGTGATTTGTTTGAAATTTTCGGTGCCATAGGAAGCCATGAAGAAAAGCAAATGTTACCGCCTACACCAATTGCCGCGGCAGTTGTTTTGGGTGATAAAAGTGATGTTCGTTGCCAAAGGTTAAGAACAAAAGATATACCAATTAAAGATAAACATTCAAAAGTAATTGCAGCATGTAAAAAAACGGAAATGGATATTTCTTATAAAAATAAAGAAATTTTTTTGAAATTGGAAATAGATACAAAAATTTGTTCCATAATGGAATATTTTGAAATATTTACTTCAAGAACCGTTTATTGCAGTAAAGCATCAAAAGTTTTAGGTTGCAGTTTTGGACTTTTTATTAACGGATACAGGTTCTTATGATACAAGAATGTGGCAGTTTTGAACTGTTGAAAAAATCTTCACAATGTTGTGCACGAACCGGGAAATTATACACTACAAGGGGTATAATAAATACACCGGTGTTTATGCCTGTAGGAACACTTGGTGCCGTAAAATCGATTTCTACAGAGCAGTTAAACAAAACCTCCGCACAAATAATTTTGGCAAATTCATATCACATTTATTTAAGGCCCGGTCTTGAAATAATAAAAAAAGCAGGCGGAATACAAAAGTTCAATTCGTGGAATAAACCGATGCTTACCGATTCGGGCGGTTTTCAGGTTTTCAGTTTAAACGATTTTAGAAAAATTAAAGAAGAAGGTGTTTGGTTTAAGTCGCATATAGACGGTTCAAAACATTTTATATCACCCGAAATATCAATGCAAATTCAAAAAACAATCGGTGCAGATATAATTATGTGTTTTGACGAATGTACTCCTTATCCCGCGACATATACTTATGCAAAAGATTCCATGCTTATGAGTTTGAACTGGGCAAAAAGATGTAAAACAGAATTTTATAAAGATGACAGTTATAGAACACAGGCACTTTTCGGTATCGTGCAAGGTTCGGTGTATGACGATTTAAGAAAAGAAAGTGCACTAAGAATGCAGGATATTGATTTTGTCGGTTATGCAATAGGCGGGGTTTCCGTCGGTGAATCCAAAGAAGAAATGATAAAGGTAGTTGAAAATACCGCTCCTTATTTGCCGGAAAATAAAGCAAGGTATTTAATGGGTGTAGGAATGCCGGAAGATATTTGGAATTGTATTGAACGGGGAATAGATATGTTTGACTGTGTTATTCCCACAAGAAATGGCAGAAACGGACAGGCATTTACTACTTACGGAAAAATAAATATAAAAAACGGAGAGTTTAAAGATAAGTTTGAACCGTTAGATCCGGAATGTGATTGCCAAGCTTGTAAAGGATATACAAAGGCTTACATAAACCATTTGTTTAGAAGTCAGGAAATGCTTGCACTTAATTTACTATCTTTACATAATGTAAATTTTATGCTAAAATTAGCGGATATTATTAGAAAAGCCATAGAGAATGATACTTTTTACGAGACAAAAAAGAGTTTCTTTGAAAAGTACTACAAAAATTGCTAAAACTTTTTAGTTTAATAGTTGAATAGCTGAATAGTTGAATAGTTCTTTTAAAATCTTCAATCTTTCAACTTTTCAACGAATTGAGGTTGATATGTTAAAATTTTATACTGTTTTATTGACGGTTTGTTTATTAAGCGGTAATATTTTTGCCGACGGTGCCGCAGCAGGTGCAGGCGGAGCTTTCGGCAGTTTAATGCCGTTACTTATAATATTTGTGTTTTTTTATTTGTTTTTGGTTCGTCCTCAACAAAAGCAAAGAAAAGAACATCAAAAAATGTTGGATGCTTTAAAGAAAGATGATAAAATAATAACATCCGGCGGTTTGTATGCAACGGTAGTTTCTGTTAATGCCGATGTTGTTGAAGCAAAAATAAATGATAATGTTCGTGTTAAAATAGTTAAGTCGACAATTGCAAGTGTAATATCACCTCAAAACGGGGCAGTTACACCGGAAGTTATAAAAAAGTAAATGAATATAAAAGAACTTAAACTGTCAAAAATTATGTTGGAAGATGTTAAAAAAAATGAAATGTTTGACAGTTTTATTCAAGCGGCAAATGATTATTTGGGTGCGATAGGTTATACGGAACACGGTTACAGACATGTAAGCCTTGTTTCTTCGACTGCCGAAAATATTTTAAGGTCTTTGGAGTATCCCAAAAGGTTGCAGGAACTTGCGGCAATTGCAGGATATATTCACGATATAGGTAATGTCGTAAACAGGCAGTCTCACGGACAGTCCGCGGGACTTATATCAATGCATATTTTAAGGCGTATCGGTTTTACACCGGATGAGGTTGCTTTAATTGTTTCTGCCGTAGGTAACCATGAAGAAAATATCGGTGAACCGGTTAACCCCGTAGCAGCTGCACTTATGATAGCCGATAAAGCGGATGTTCATAAAACAAGGGTTAGAAATAATAAAGTTGATTCTTTTGATATTCACGACAGAGTCAATTATGCGGTTGACAGGTCTTTTTTGGAAGTAAATAAAAGAAAAAAAACAATATCTTTGCACATAAACATAGACACAAAAATTTCGCAGGTTATAGAATATTTTGAAATTTTTATGGATAGAATGGTGATGTGTAGAGGTGCTGCAAAATATTTAGGCTGTAAGTTTGAATTAATAATAAATGAAAGGAAATTACTCTAATGAACAAACTTGGTTTTAGATTTATTGTAACGGCTTTTTTGATTATTCTTTCGGGATATTTTTTATTTCCCACGTTTGAATGGTCACAAATGACCGAGGAAGAAAAAGCAAAAGCAGAAAAAGAAAAAGACCCTATTATTACAAAAACTTTAAATTTAGGGTTGGATTTAAGAGGCGGAACACATCTTTTATTGGAAGTTGATTCTTCAAAATTGGATGAAACAGTAAGCATTAAAGATGCTGTTGACAGAGCAGTTGAAGTTATCAGAAACCGTATTGACCAATTCGGTGTTGCAGAACCGTTAATTGCAAAACAGGGTGATAAATGGATAGTGGTTCAGTTGCCGGGTATTAAAGACCCTGCAAGAGCAAAAGAGCTTATAGGAAAAACGGCACTTTTGGAATTTTGTTTGGTTGATACAAGTACCGATTTAACACCTATAGATACCAAAATAAGAGAAAAAGATTTAACCATTGAACAGGCAATGGCAGATCCTGAAATATCAAAATTAATTCCCGAAGGTTATTTCCTTGCGGAAAGTAAAGAAGATAACAGAACATATTTGTTGAAAAAAGCAGATTTAACCGGTGCATATTTGGTTAATGCAAAAGTTGAACTTGCAACCGGCGGTTTCGGTTATCCTCATGTTTCTTTGGAATTTAATAAAGACGGTGCAAAAATATTTGCCGATATTACAGGTGCAAATATAGACAGACAATTGGCAATTGTACTTGACGGTATAGTTCAGTCCGCACCTGTTATAAGAACAAGAATTCCCGATGGCAGGGCAATAATTGAAGGTAGTTTTAATGCCGATGATGCAAAATTATTGGCAACTGTTTTAAGAGCCGGTGCTTTACCAGCTCCGGTAAAAATTATAGAAGAAAGAACAGTAGGTCCAAGCCTCGGTGACGATTCAATTAAGAAAGGTTTTACTTCTGCGGTAATAGGTGTAGGTATAGTTATTTTATTTATGTTTATATATTACGGTTTTTCAGGACTTATTGCAGATATAGCTTTACTTTTAAATTTCTTTATTCTTATGGGAATAATGTCATATTTCCAATTCACTTTAACATTACCCGGTATTGCAGGTATTGCACTTACACTTGCAATGGCCGTTGATGCAAACGTTCTTATTTTGGAAAGAATAAGAGAAGAACTTTCAATAGGTAAAACATCAAGGGTGGCAGTTGATGCCGGTTATCAAAAAGCTTTTGTTACAATTTTCGACTCGAATATAACAACACTTATTGCAGCTGTATTTTTGTTCCAGTTCGGAACAGGACCTATAAAAGGTTTTGCTGTTACATTAACCATAGGTTTGTGTATAAGTATGTTTACTGCAGTTGTTGTAACAAAATTGATATATGATTTCTTATTTAGAGAAAGTTTTATAAACAAAATAAAAATATAATTTTGGAGGCTTATTGTGCAATTTTTTAAGACACCTAAGATAGACTTTGTTGGTAAAAGAGTTGTATCTTTTTCAATATCGATAATTTTAATTTTAATCAGTTGCTTTGCTGTTTTTGTAAAAGGTCCTGATTATGGTATAGATTTTAGCGGTGGTATTTTAATGCAGTTTTCTTTTGATAAAGAAATTCAAATGGATGTTATAAGGCAAGGTTTATCCGAAAAACAAGGTTTGAATTTTGAACTTCAATCAACTGGTAAACAGGGGATAATAGTAAGGGTTAAAAAAACCGATAAATCTCAAGATGAAATGGCAGCAGATATATTGTCTGTTTTACAGGCAAAATTTACAGATGCTCAAATTACTACCGACAGAGTAGAATATGTAGGCCCTGCTGTAGGTAAACATTTAACAAAACAAGCAATGTATGCTTTTACTTTTGTATTTTTAGGTATCATCGTTTATGTTGCTTTTAGGTTTAAATCTCCGTTATGGGGAATCGTTGGTGTTCTTGCATTGATTCATGATGCTTTTATTACATTCGGTTTAATGGTTTTAATGGGCAAACAGATAGACTTAACTTTGGTTGCTGCACTTTTAACTATTGTAGGTTACTCTATTAATAATACAATCGTTTTGTTTGACAGAATAAGAGAAAATTTAAGACTTCTTGCAAAAGAAACTTTTGCAGGAACAATAAATATCAGTATTAACGGTGTATTAGGCAGAAGTGTTATTACATCGTTGACCGTTGCATTTGTTTCTTTAATTATTTTAATTTTAGGTGGCGAAGTTATATGTGATTTCGGTTTGGCACTTTTTATAGGTAATATTGTAGGATTTTTCTCCAGTGTATTCGTATGTGCTCCTTTAACTTATGAATGGGAAAAGAGAAAAAGAGACAGATATAAAAAGAATTTAAGAAGATAAAAAAATTGCTTTGCAATTTTTGAAGTATGGATGTATAGAAGTATAGATGTATGGAAACGACAATAGGTCTTATGCGAGCTTTTTTTCTGTCATTCCGAACGAATGTGCGTCGTTGAACGTGTAATCTGTCGTTTGTAGTTAAGTCGTTGTCGTTTAAACTCTCAGCTTTCAGCTTTCAGCTATAAGCTAAAAATTTGTTTTACAAATTTTTAACCGTATGAAAAAAATTAAGAATTTTAAAATTAATATAAGACCCAGAGAAATATCAAGAATATTAAAAAAATTTTTAGATGTAAAAGAACTTACAATTGAAGCAGAAGAAGCCGTTCAAAGAGCCTGTTATTTTTACGGGCATACGATAAAGCCTGCCGTTGTTTATGATACTTTTTCCAAAGAACAAACAGACTTTTCTTTAGTGTTACCGGAAATTACGGAAAAATGGATTGCCGTAAGTCCCTTTGTTTTAACAATAGGCAATGCTTTAAAAGAAGAGTTTGAAAAAAAAGTTGATATTTTCGGACAATGGACTACAAAAATAGTATCTGCGATATCAGCGGATACGCTTGAACAATCAAAAAATTTCGTTCAAAGGCTTGTTGCCGAAGAGGCAAAACAGGAACAGTGTGAAATTTCAAGGGCAACGGAAATAACTGAAAATTTAGATAAATTGCAGTTTGTTCTTCCTTTGGAAAAAATAAATGTTTCCTTTGATGAACAAAATAAATTTATTCCGTCATATACTGTAGCAGGTGTTTATTATTGGTTTCCCGTTAAAAGAAGAAGAAAATAAACAATTCGTTTTTATTTAAAATGGTTCAATTCTTTTTATTATTATATAATTTATTACTTATTACTTTTCTTGTCCCTATCCTTTTAGTTATTTTGTTATCGGGTAAAAGAAACAGAAACGAATTTTTATATTGTATCGGTGAAAGGTTATCTTGTTATAAAAATATTAATTTGGATAAAAATAAAAAAACTGTTTGGATACATTGTGCATCACTCGGTGAAGCACGGGCAGTAGAACCGATGCTTGATAAACTGCAAAACTACAACATTGTCTTGACATCAATTACAAAATCGGCAAGAGAATATTTAATTCAACTTAAAAAAGCAAATTATGTTGCACTTGCTCCCGTTGATATTTATCCGTTTGTGGTAAGTGCCGTTTCAAAAATAAAGCCTGATATTTTAGTTCTTATTGAAACAGAAATTTGGCCCGGTTTGATTTATTCGGTTAAAAAATCCGGTGCGAAAGTTGTTACCGTCAACGGAAGAATTTCAAAAAATGCTTTTAAATATTATAAGATAACGGCTTTCTTCTGGAAAAAATTTTTAAGTTTAACGGATGCCGTTCTTGTTAGAAACGAAATTGACTTTAAATATTTTGAAAAAATTTTAGGTTCAAAAGAAAAACTTAAAATAACCGGAAACATAAAATATGACAGAAACTGGCAAAGCGGAATTTTAACAAGAAATGTTTTAAACTATACCGAGCAAGATTTAATTTTTGTTGCAGGTAGTACCAAAGCTAATGAAGAAGAAATTTTAACCGATGTGTATTTGAACTTAAAAAATAAATATAAAAATTTAAAATTAATAATTGCACCCAGGCATATAACAAGAATATCTGAAATTGAAAATATATTAAAACAAAAAAATATAAAATATTCTTTGATGTCAAAAGGTATCAATGATGACGTTACTCTTGTTGATGTTTTCGGTAAATTACAAGGCTTGTATTCGGTTGCCGATATTGTTTTTGTCGGCGGTTCTTTAATAAACAGCGGCGGGCAAAACCCGATAGAACCTTCCGCTTATGCAAAGCCAGTTATATTCGGCAAATATATGTTTAATTTTGAAAGTGAAGCTTTACTTCTTAAACAAAATAATGCGGCTTTTGAAGTATCCGACGGTAAGGAATTAGAAAAAGTAGCCGATAAATTGTTAAGCGATAAAATTTTCCGTGAACAAACAGGAAAAAATGCTTTAACCGTCGTTGAAGGACAAAAAGGAAATATTGACAGAAATATAAATTTGATAAAACAATGGATATAAAACAATATTTGAAAAATAAACCAAACTCAAAAATTTTAATAGTTCAACCCAGCAGGATGGGTGATATTATATTTGCATTGCCTGCAGTTTCTGCAATAAAAAAACAATATCCTGATGCACATATTGCATGGATTGCCGATGAAAGATGTGCCGATATTATAAAAGGTAATTCGTTAATTGACAATTTAATGATTTTTGATAGAACAAAAGTTTCATTATCTTACATAATAAAATTTTATAAACTTTTAAGAGCGGAAAAATTTGATTTAAGTATAGATTTTCACGGGCTTTTTAAATCTGCATTTATAGTTAAACTTGCAGGTGCAAAGTTTAAACTTGCATCTTCTTCGACAAACGGCATGCGGGAATTATCTTGGCTTTTTTCAAAAGAAATAAAACCCGAAAATTTTGACAGCCATTGTGTTCAAAGACATCTTGCTGTTGCAAAATATCTCGGTTGCGATATTGATAATATTGAATATAATATTAATCCGACTCAACAACAGAAAGAAAATTTTAAAAATTTTTTGTCGGAAAACAAAATAGATGTTTCAAAAAAAATTGTTGCCGTTCATCCCGGCGGAGGTTGGCTTTCAAGAAGGTGGCAATCCGATAAATTTTCAAAACTTATAGATTTAATAAAACAAAATTATGATGTTAATGTTGTTTTGATAGGCGGCAAAGAAGGCGGCAGCAGTGAAAAAGGTTTGGACGAAGAAATAATTTCACAATGTAAAAATAAAGATATTATAAATTTAACCGGTAAATTGCCGTTAAAAGATTTAATAACATTTTTTTCGTTTTGCAGTTTATTTATAGCAAACGAAGCCGGTCCTGCACATATTGCAACCGCAATGAAAGTAAATTCCGTTGTAATTTTAGGACCTACAAATGCAAAAAGAACAGGTCCTTTCGGCGGAAATACCGTAATAGTACAAAAAAAAGTTCCATGCCAACCGTGCAGAAACAGAAATTGCTCCAAAAAAGACTGTATGAAACTAATATCCGTAGAAGAAGTTTTCAATATAGTATTATCAATTTTTTAATCTTCTAAAAAGTATTACTTAGTAATAAATAATAAATAATAGTAAAACAAATAATAAACAATAATAAATAAATAACAAAATATATTTTTAAATAAAAAAGAACTAAATTTAATAAATAAAACGATATTTTAATATTAAAATAAAATACTTGACAAATAAAAATAAAAAAAGTAAAATTTAAGCATTAAAATATAATGACTTGACAAATAAAAACAAATAATATAAAATTTTGCTACAAAAATATAAAAATAAGCAGTGGTGGTAAACAATGATAAATAATAATGATAAACAAGTAATGGATATTAAAGAGTTGGCCGCATACTTAGGTATAGGCAGATCTACAATATACAACTTGATAAGGCAGAAAAAAATTCCTGCTTCCAAAATAGGTAAGCAATACAGGTTTTCAAAAGAGGTTGTTGATACTTGGTTAAAAGATAAAATTATAACTAAAAAAGAAAACAAACAGTAAATATAGCAACTTGGTTTAATAAAAAAAAGAAGTAAAAAATTACCCGGGAGGATAGTAAAATGGCAGAAAAAGTAGCTAAACTTGGTGTAAAAAGAGAAGAAGGGTTTCTTTATTTTGTAGACAAACAAGGTGATGTTTCAAGATCGACAATGGCAAGAGGCGGAAAAAAAGGCGGAAAAACAACGAAAGTTGCTAAAGCCGGTGTAGAAAAAGAAAGTGGATACCTCTATTTCTTGGACAAAAATGGTGATATTTCAAGAGCAAAAATGTCAAGAGGTGGAGTAAAGAGAAAAAAAATTGCAAAAAAAGCTGCAAAAAAAGCAGTTAAAAAAGTTGCAAAAAAAGCTGCAAAAAAAGCAGTTAAAAAAGTTGCAAAAAAAACTTGCAAAAAAGGTAAATGCTCTAAAAAGAAATAAGTAGTTTTTTTAATAAAAAAGGGGCTGACTTTTTAGTCAGTCTCTTTTTTTCTTTTTGTAAAAAAGATAAAATAAAGAAGAATAGATGTAAGGATATATAGAGGTGTACAAGCATAAATAAATATAAGATGATTTTAAGATAAATCCTAAAGTTAATTAGTTAAGTATTTGAAGTTTCAATACATCCATTCATTTATACCTCAAAAAATGAGGAGTGTTTTTATGTCGTTATTATTTTTAATTCTTGATTCAATTTCTTTTGTTGCTTCGGTGGCACTCGGCTTAATTTTAAGGACAGGTGCTTTTAACTACTCTCTTTTTATTGCGAATATTAATATTTTAACAGTTCCTTTTTTCTTTTCGGTTATTATATTGTGGATTTTCTCTTTTTATGATTTTAAATATATAAACAGAAAAGTTTTTGATTACAAAAATATTATGATTGCTTTTTTTATAGACTTTTTCTTTTCTGCAGGTTTAATTTATTTCTTAGCTTCTCTTTTTCATGCAACAACACCGAAAATTGCTTTAATAATAATACTTATAATTTATTTTATTTTTGTTTATTTAACCCGTACATTTTATAAAAATATAAGGTTAAATATAAAAAAAACAACAGTTGTTGTTTTAGGTAAAAACCATACGATGGATACAATTATTGCTGAGATGGCAAAGTATTCAAATTATGCTGTTTTATTAAGCTCCATGGATGTAACGGACGATATTTTAAATACTATAAATAAAAAAATAATAGATATTGATTTCGTTATAATTTCAAATGAACTTTTGGAAACTTCGCAAAAGTGGCAACAGGATTTACTTCTAAAAGGTGCAATTATAAAAAGTGATTTAGATTTTTTTGAAGAACTTTTTTCAAGAGTTCCGAGAGTTGCACTTGATAACAATAGATGGCTTTTGGAATATATCAGTTCCAGAAGGATAAGAATAGAAAGTTTTGTTAAAAGATTAATAGATATTGCAGGTTCCTTAATATTGTTACCTTTTTGTTTGTTTTTTGGAATAATTATTTATTTTTTTATTTTGATTATTGATAAACAATTCCCTTTATTTGTTCAGGAGAGAGTAGGTTTAAATGGAAAAACTATTTATATTTATAAATTTAGAACGATGATAAAAGAAACTGAAATGATAACCAAAATGGGAAAGTTTTTGAGAAAGTTCAGACTTGACGAATTCCCGCAAATAATAAATATTTTAGTTGGTGATACTTCTTTTGTCGGACCAAGACCGTTATGGACAAAAGAATATGAATACTTAAATTCATTTATTTCAAATCATCCGTTAAGAACTATTATCCGCCCGGGTATAACAGGTTGGGCGCAATTAAATTATAAAGCACCGAATTTTTCTGCGGTAGTTGACAATCCGACCGAAGAAAATAAAAAACTTTTTTACAGAGATGCTCAAAAAAGATTAGCTTACGATTTGTGGTATATTAAAAATGCTTCAATTTTTTTGGATATTGAAATTATTTTTAGAACAATAAAAAGAATGTTTATAAGCGACAAAAAAATTGTAAAATGAAAAAATTTATAATTTACTTACTTCTATTACTTCCCGTATTTTGTTTCGGACAAGATTATCAATTAAAAAAAATTTCCGGTGATAAACAGTTAGCCCTTAGGGGTAACTATATAAAAAACAATTTTGTTGTTCAGCTTACCGACACTAATAATATTCCTGTTTCCAATGTAAAGATTGATTTCCTTACTGCAGATAACAACATTTCCGCTACGGAAGAAGATATAAATAAGCAATCGGTTTTTACGGATGAACAAGGTTATGCAACAGCTAAAATATTTGTAAATAAAAAATCAGATGATAAATTAACGGTTATTGTTGATGCCGATGTACTTGCAAAGCCTGTTTATTTTACAATTTCTGTTTTAAGTAGAAACTGGGTTATTATGATGATTGCGGCAATGTTGGGTGGCGGAGCATTACTTCTTTTCGGAATGTTTCAAATAAATTCAGCTTTTCAAAGAATTGCCGGGCAAAATATTAGAACAATTCTTACAAAATTTACAAGTACAAGATTAAAAGGTTTTTTTACAGGTTTTTTAGTTACGGGTATTAATCAGTCAAGTACAGCAACACTTCTTTTACAGATTACACTTACAAGTGCAGGCCTTATGACTTTTTTTCAGGCTATGGCAGTTACTGTTGGAGCTTCTGTAGGCTCAACTGTTACCGGGCAACTTGTTGCTTTTAAATTGGTAGACTATGCTTTAATAATAACGGCAATAGGCTATTTTATGTCTTTTTTTTCAAAAAAAAGAAAATTTATAGAATTCGGTGAAGCGATTTTCGGCTTTGGTTTGCTTTTTTTCGGTATGAAAATAATGTCGGAATCAATGCTTCCTATAACTTTAAACAATGAATTACTTTCTGCGATTGCAAGTATTAATTCTCCGTTGTTTTTAATAATATTCGGTATAATTTTTACAATAATAAGTCAAAGCAGCGGAGCAACCGTAGGTATTGTTATCGTTCTTGCATCTGCAGAAATTTTGTCTTTGTTGCAGGGAGTTTGTATTTGTTTAGGTGCACAAATAGGTACTTGCCTTACCGCAATAGTTGCCTCAATTAATCAACCGAGAAGCGGTAAAAGGGTAATGCTGTGGCATTTAAGTTATCAGATTTTAGGAGTAGTTTTAGTTTATCCTTTTATTGCTTTTGTTTTTTATAAAGGTCAGTTGTGCTGGATATATTTTGTTAAATTTTTTACACAACATTTTGTTTTTTCAACCGATATTGCTCGTCAAATTGCAATGTCGCATACTTTGGTTACACTTTTTACTGCATTTATAATACTTCCGATAATTCCAGTATTACATAAATTTTTTATGTTTGTATATCCGGATTCTTCTGCAGAAAAATCTTTCGGGCCGGCTTTTATAGATGAAAAAACAATTAACCATCCTCGTAAAGCATTAATTTTAGCTAAACAGGAAATTGAAAGGTTGTCCGAAATAGTTTCGGAAGTTACAAAAGATTCAATTAATGTGCTTAAAACTCGTCATGAAATAGTTATTGAAAAAATAAAATATCAATGTTTGCAAATTTCACATTTGGCAGATGATATTATTCCGTATTTAACAAAAATTGCCCAAAATAAACTTACTCGTAAACAGGCACAGACCGAAACATTATTGTTGTATATGGTTTCCGATTTTGAGCAGATTGCCGATATAATAAACAGAAATATTATTTATATAGCAAAGGAAAAATTAAGAAGACATTTGAAATTTTCCGACGAAGGTTTGAAAGATTTAAAATATTTACATAAACTTGTTTATACAAATTGTTCCAAAATAATAGATGCTTTTATAAAGAAAGATAAAATTTTCGCGAAACAATTAAGTGAAGATATAAATAAATTAAATATTGTAATGCATGAGTTAAAAACGAAACATATTGCAAGGCTTCATGCCGGTTTAAAAGAATCTATTGAAACTTCAAGTTTGCATTTGGATGTGCTTGATCAATATATGAAAATAAATGAAACCTTGTTAGATATATCTAATCTAATTCTTGAATTATAATTATAAATTTTATATTGTGTATTTAAAGCCTTTGTCGCCCACCCTCGTTCTTGTCGCTAAACTCTAAGTACTAAGCCTTCAACTTAAAAAAATTGCAAAGCAGTTTTTAAAGATGTATAATATTTGCCAAAATTTTTTATTTTAGGAATGTTGTCATGAAAAGAGAAGATGTAAGGAATGTTGCAATAATAGCTCATGTTGACCATGGAAAAACTACAATAGTTGATTCTATGTTGAAAGTTGCCGGTCAATGGACTGTAAAACAAGACCAGGCACAGGATATGGTGTTGGATAGCGACCCTATTGAAAGGGAAAGGGGAATAACGATACTTGCAAAATGTACTTCAATAAATTATAACAACTGTACGATAAATATAGTCGATACTCCGGGACATGCCGACTTCGGCAGTGAGGTTGAAAGAGTTTTAAAAATGGTTGACGGTGCGATACTTATGGTGGATGCAGCTGAAGGACCTATGCCACAAACAAGGTTTGTTTTAAGAAAAGCATTGGCATTGGGATTAAACCCTATAGTAGTTATAAATAAAATGGATAAACCGCAGGCAAACCCGAATAAAGCAATAGATGATATTTTTGACCTTTTTATAAAATTGGGTGCAAACGATAAACAACTTGATTTTCCTATATTTTATGCTTCCGGAAGAGACGGATGGGCAAGCACAAAAATAGATAAAAAAGGAACCGATGTTTCTCCTCTTCTTGACGGTATAATAAAATATGTTCCTGCACCTGAAGCAGATAAAGATAAACCTTTGCAAATGCAGATAACAATGATAGATTATAATAATTTTTTAGGAAGGGTAGGAATAGGAAGAATTTTAAACGGTTCAATTAAAAAGGGGCAAACGGTTTTGCTTGTAAATAAAGATGAAACAAAACAAGCAAAAGCTGTAAAAATAGAAAAATTTTTAGGCCTTTCAAAAGTTGAAGTTGAAGATGCTTATGCAGGTGATATAATTTCAATATCCGGACTTGAAGGTTTAAAAGTCGGTGATACTGTTTGTCAGTTGGAAAATCCGTTACCGCTTGAACCTTTAGCAATAGATGAACCTACAATATCAATGGATTTTTTAGTCAACGATTCTCCATTTGCCGGGAGAGAAGGAAAATTTTTAACATCAAGACATTTAAAAGCAAGGCTTGAAAAAGAAGCTCAAACAAATGTCGGTTTAAAAGTTGAAGAACTTGAAGGTGAAGGCAGGTTTAAAGTTTCAGGCAGAGGCGAGCTTCATTTAACGGTTCTTATTGAAAATATGAGAAGAGAAGGGTTTGAACTTGCTGTTTCAAGTCCGGAAGTAATTTTTAAAGAAGTTGACGGACAAATTTGTGAGCCTATGGAATATTTGATTCTTGATATTGATTCGGATTTTCAAGGTGTAGTTTTTGAATTGATAGGCAAAAGATCCGCAAAATTAGAAAATATGGTAAGTGAAGGAACCGACCATTTAAGGCTCGAGTATGTTGTTCCTTCGAGGGCATTAATCGGTTTTAAAAATGAATTTTTAACAGCGACCAAAGGAACCGGAATTATGCATCACAGTTTTTACGGTTATCTCCCCAAAGCCGATATTTCTTCTTTAAGAGGAAACGGTGTTTTTATTGCAATGGCACTTGGTAAAACAACTGCTTATGCTTTGCATAATTTGGAAGACGGTGGGGAAATGTTTGTAGGTCCCGGTGAAGAAGTTTATGAAGGTATGATAGTCGGACAGAATTCTCGTGAGCGAGATTTGGTTGTAAACCCTTGTAAACCTAAAAAACTTACAAATATGAGAAGTAAAGCTGCAGATGAAGCATTAACTTTAACACCACACAGAGTTATGAGTTTGGAACAGGCTGTTGAATATATTGCACCTGATGAACTTGTTGAAATTACTCCTACTTCTTTGAGGTTAAGAAAAAAAATATTAAATGCTCTTGACAGAAAGAGAACTGCAAGAAACGAAAGATACGAAGAAGCTATGTTGGAAGATTAATTTTTCTTTGCAATAAGTCTAAAAAAATAATAGAATGAACAAAATTATGATTATTAAGTTAAAAAGAACTAAAATAAGGTATGTGTAAATAGTTTTTTATGCATAGAGCCAAAATCAGTTTAATATTATTAACTTTTTTTATTTTTTTTGTTTCTTGTTCATTTCGTCATGATAATAACGAAAAAGCAGGAATACAAATAAAAGGTTCCGATACCATTGTAAATTTAGTTCAAGTTTGGGCTGAAAAATTCAGCCAAAATAATACTGCCGTAAATGTCGGTGTTACAGGCGGTGGTACCGGAACAGGTTTTGCCGCTCTGTTAAATAACACATGCGATATTGCGATGGCATCAAGAAAAGTTGAAGAAAAAGAAATAAATATTGCGAAAGAGCACAATATTTTTTATGAAGAATATATCGTTGGGCTTGACGGCTTGGCGGTTTTGATTAATAAAGATAATCCCGTTCAAAAACTTACAATGGAACAGTTGCGGGATATTTTTATGGCAAAAATAACTAATTGGAATCAACTCGGTGGGCAGAACAGACCTATAGTTTTGTTATCAAGAGAAAGTAATTCCGGAACACATATATTTTTTAAAGAACAGGTAATAAGGCAAGCCGATATAAACAGTAAAGATGAATTTTCTCCGAAAGCATTGCTTATGCCTTCTTCACAGGCAATTGTCGACGAAATTTATCAAAATCCAAATGCAATAGGTTATGTCGGAATAGGTTTTATGAATGATCAAACAAAAGCCGTTGCAATATCTGCAAGAAATTCAAATGATTTTATTTATCCTTCAATTGAAAATGTTATGTCGGGCAAATATCCCATTTCAAGACCGCTTTATTTATATACAAACGGATTTCCCAAAGGTTTTGTAAAAGATTTTATAGATTACACTTTATCGGAGCAGGGACAGAAAGTTGTTGCTGAAACTTCTTTTGTCCCTATAAAAAAATGAACAGTAAAATAACCGATTATATTATAGAAAAAATAATTTTTTTATGCGGTATTATTGCAATAGTTTTTGTCGTTTTGATATTCGGTTTCCTTTTGAAAGAAGGTTTTTCTTTTTTCAAAGAATACGGTATTTTCAATTTTGTGTTTGGAAAATATTGGTATCCGTCATCCGATCCGGCTTCCTACGGAGTCTTTTCGCTTATATTAGGTTCATTGCTTGTTACATTGGGTGCGGCAATAATAGCCGTTCCTTTGGGAATAATGACTGCACTTTTTATTGCCGAACTTGCACCTAAAGGAATTAAAGATATTTTAAAATCGGTAGTTGAACTTATGGCGGCAATTCCCAGTGTGGTTTTAGGTTTTGTGGGTATGGTAACACTTGTTCCTTTAGTTAGGTCTGTTTTGGATATTCCGACGGGACTTACAGCTTTTTCAGGGTCAATAGTTTTAGGCTTTATGGCAATGCCGACGATAGTTTCAATTTCCGAAGATGCAATAAGGTCTGTTCCGTGGCAGTATAAAGAGGGTGCTTATGCACTTGGTGCAACTAAATGGCAAACGATAAGAAGGGTTGTCTTAAAAGCTGCAATGCCGGGAATTATAGCTGCCGTTATGCTTGGTATAGGGCGAGTTATCGGAGAAACAATGGCTGTTCTTATGGTAACCGGAAATGCTGCCGCAATTCCTCATTCCATATTTGACCCCGTTAGAACATTAACCGCAACTATTGCTGCAGAAATGGGAGAAACCGTTAGAGGCGGGCTTCACTATAGAGCATTGTTCGGTATAGGGTTGGTATTATTTATGATAACTTTTTTAATAAATTTTATTGCAGATTTGTTTTTAAATAAAAATAAGAAAAGATGAATTTAAAATTAAGTCCTAAATTATCTCAGCAAATAGCATATTTTTTACTTGTATTGTCAACCGCAATTGTTATTATTCCCGTACTTATCGTAATAATAATTATTATAAAAAACGGTTGGTCAGCTTTAAGTTGGGAATTTTTAACTTCAATGCCTAAAGACGGTATGCGAGCAGGTGGAATTTTACCGGCAATACTTGGAACACTTGCAATAGTTTCATGTGCAATTTGTGTTACTTTACCTGTAGGAGTTTTAGCCGCTATTTATTTAAACGAATATGCAAAGGATAATTTATTAACAAGAATAATAAAACTTGCAATAGTTAATTTGGCAGGTGTCCCGTCGGTAGTATACGGCTTATTCGGACTTGGAATTTTTGTTATGTTGCTTGGTTTTGGTGTATCGATAATTGCAGGTGCGTTAACTTTGTCGATAATGGAGTTACCTGTAATAATTACGACTGCAAGAGGTGCATTAAACAGTGTCCCTTATTCTTTTAGAGAAGCAAGTTGGTCACTCGGTGTAAGCAAATGGCAAACGATAAGAAGAGTTGTTTTACCGAATGCTTTGCCAGGTATTATGACAGGTGCAATTTTAAGTATATCAAGAATTTCAGGAGAAACAGCACCTATTTTATTTACCGCTGCAGCTTTTTATGTTCCTCATTTACCGCAATCTATGTTTGATCAGGTAATGGCACTTCCGTATCATTTATATATTATATCGACACAAATACCGAATATGCCTAAAAATATAATTTTCGGAACGGCATTAGTATTGTTATTAATGGTTCTTTCAATGAGTTTAATTGCAATAGTTGCAAGACTTTATTTTAGGAAAAAAAGAAAATGGTAGACAAAATAACGGTTAAAAATTTAAATTGTTTTTATAATGGAAAACGGGTTTTAAAAGACCTTAATATTACCGTCAAAGAAAAAGAAATTCTGTCTATTATCGGGCCTTCCAACAGCGGAAAAACTTCTTTTTTAAGAACACTTAACAGAATGAACGATATGAATGTTAATTTTTCAAGAACTGGAGAAATTTTTCTTGATGATGATAATATTTTTGATATGAATCCAGAAAAATTAAGAACAAGGGTTGGAATGCTTTTTGCTATGCCGATACCTTTACCGATGTCGATTTATGATAATATTGCTTATGCTCCGAAAGTTTTAGGTTTAAAAAATAAAAAAAATATGGATGAAGTTGTAGAACAATCTTTAAAAGATGCTTCGTTGTGGGACGAGGTAAAAGACAGGCTTAATTCTTCGGCAATAAAAATGTCGGGCGGTCAACAACAGAGGCTTTGTATCGCAAGAATTTTAGCAATAGAACCGGAAGTTATTTTGTTTGACGAACCATGTTCCGGGCTTGACCCTATTTCAACGGCAAAAGTTGAAGAAGCTATGTTAAAATTAAAAGAAAAATATACGATTGTTTTAGTTACAAATAATGTAAAACAAGCTTCAAGAGTAGGAACAAGGACTGCTTTCTTTTTGATGGGTGAACTTATAGAAATAGATAAAACTCAAAATATATTTTTAACTCCGAAAAATAAAAAAACGGAAGACTATATTACAGGAAGATTTGGCTAGTTTGGAGTATTTGTTATGAATGGTGACATAAAAATAAAAATTAAAGAACTCAATTTATATTACGGTAGCTTTCATGCACTTAAAGATATAAATATGAATATCAGAGCAAATAAAATAACTGCTTTGATAGGTCCTTCCGGTTGCGGAAAATCTACATTATTAAGAACATTAAACAGAATAAATGATATGATAGACGGTGTTAAGATTACCGGAGAAGTTATTATTAACGGTAAAAATATTTATGATGAAGGTATGCAGGTTGATAGAGTTAGAAAAGATGTCGGTATGGTTTTTCAAAGGCCTAATCCTTTCCCGTTAAGTATTTATAATAATATCGCTTTCGGACTTGAAATAAACAGAATGGTTCAATCAAAAAAAGAAACCGCAAAAATAGTGCAGGAAAGTCTTGAAGATGTTTTGTTATGGGATGATTTAAAGAATAATTTGAAAATGTCTGCATTGAATTTATCTTTGGAACAACAGCAAAGGCTTTGTGTTGCCAGAGTTATAGCAATAAAACCGCAAATCATATTATTGGATGAACCTTGTTCCGCACTTGACCCAAAATCGACGGCTAATTTGGAAGAATTAATGCAGGAATTAAAACAAAAATATACCCTTGTTATAGTAACGCATAATATGCAACAGGCGGCAAGACTTTCCGACGATACTGCTTATATGTTTATGGGTAATTTAATAGAATTCGACCGAACATCTACAATATTTACTAATCCGTCAAAAAAAGAAACGGATGATTATGTTTCGGGCAGGTTTGGCTAAATTTTTGCAAAGCAAAATTTAGTTTAGTTCTGAGAGTTGTGTTGTTGGACGTGAGTTCAGAGTTTTAGGGAAAATAACTAAAATTTTAGATTTTTCACAAAGTGAAAAATACCGAAAACTATAGTTTTAAGCTGAGAATTTACAAAGTAAATTCGGCTCAGCTTCTCAGCTAAAAATCACGGAGTGATTTTAAAGGGGGGTAGTATGAGGCATTTTGATTTGGAAATGAACGATTTAAAAAAAAGACTTGTCGATATGGCTGAAATTGTGCAGGAAATGATAAAGTTTTCCGTCGATATGATAGTAAAAAGAGATATTAATTTATCAAAAGAAGTTTTTAACAGAGAAAGAGAAGCAAATCTTACGGAAATAGTTGTTGATGATACATGCTTAAAACTTATTGCATTAAACCAGCCGGTCGGAACGGATTTAAGGTTTATAACATCGGCAATGAGAATAAATAGTGATTTGGAAAGAATGGGTGATGAAGCGGTAAATATTTGTGAAACAGGTGAAGAACTTTTAAAATATCCCAATTTGAAACCGTTGATAGATATTCCTAAAATGGCAATTGCCGTAACGGCAATGGTAAAAGACAGTATAGAAGCTTTTAATTTAAGTGATGCCGAACTTGCCGATACTGTTTTATCAAAAGATGATGAAGTAGATGAACTCAAAAGGACAATAATAAAAGATTTGTTGGCATTTATGACAAATACATCCGACCAAACAACTTTAATAAGAGCAATAGATTTGATGTTTATAGCAAAAAGCCTTGAAAGACTCGGTGATCATGCAACCAACATTGCCGAAGATGTTATATTTATGGTACATGGCAAAGATATAAGGCATCTAAAAAGTTTATAATAAAATCAATACATTTATTTGACAAATTAATATAAAAATGTTATATTAAACTAACTTTAAAAGATAAAACTAAAAACAAAAGAGGTTTTATGAATAAAAAACTTACGGAATCTTTGGAAAATTATCTTGAAACTATAGGAATGCTTGTCAGAGAAAATAAAATTGCAAGAGTAAAAGATATAAGTAAAAAATTAAACGTAAAAAATTCAAGTGTAAACATTGCATTGAATGTGCTTGCCGATAAAGGACTTATAATTCATGAAAAATACGGTTATGTTGAACTTACGGAAGAAGGTCAAAAAATTGCAGACGATATTCAACGTAAAGAAGATATCTTATTAAGATTTTTTACCGAAATTTTAGGTGTTGATAAAGATATTGCTTTAAAAGATGCCTGCAGGATGGAACATACAATAAGTGATGAAACTTTAGCCAAACTTATATTTTTTATAGGTAAGGTGGATAAAGAAGCATCTTTTAAAAGAGCAATTCAAAAAAATATGAAGGAATAATGGAAATAGTTAAAGTAGTTTTTTCTATATTTAACGAGATGTCTTTTTATTTGTTGCTCGGTTTTTTGTTTGCCGGAATTTTGCATGTGCTTGTTCCGCAACAAATATTTTCAAAATATTTGTCAAAAAATAATTGGTTGTCGGTTTTATACGCAACATTATTCGGTATTCCTTTACCGCTATGTTCATGCGGTGTAATTCCTACGGCAATGGCTTTGTATAAAGAAGGTTCTTCAAAAGGTGCTGTAATTTCGTTTTTAATAGCAACTCCTCAAACAGGAATTGATTCAATTATAGCAACATATTCGTTATTAGGGTTGCCGTTTGCAATAATTCGTCCCGTTGCTGCATTTTTTACTTCAATTTTTGCAGGGCTTACAACAAATGTTTTCACTTCAACAAATAATACTATAAAAATTCTTGATAATAACAGAAAAAATGCAACTCTTTCTTTTAAAGAGAAAATAAAAAAAGTTTTTAGTTACGGTTACGTTGAAATGATGGAAGATATAGGCAAAATGTTGCTGTTCGGTTTGGTTGTTGCAGGGTTAATTGCTTATTTCGTTCCCGATAATTTCTTTACATTGTTTAAAGGTAATACAATATTAACAATGATACTCATATTAATAGTTGCGGTTCCTATGTATGTTTGTGCAACAGGGTCCATACCTATAGCCGTAGCTTTAATGATGAAAGGAATGAGTCCCGGAACGGCACTTGTTTTGCTAATGGCAGGTCCCGCGGCAAACATAGCTTCAATGATGGTTATAGGTAAAGTTTTAGGTAAAAAAACGTTTATTATTTATTTAATAACTCTTGTTATCGGTGCGATAGGTTTCGGGCTTTTTGTGGATAATTTCTTACCTGCAAGTTGGTTTGATGTTTCCTCGTTTGTTATGTCACATAAACATAGCGGCGGTTTTTATTATTTTAAAATAGTTTGTTCTGTTGTTTTATTTGTTTTATTGGCAAATTCAATTTTATTTAGAAAGAAAAGAGAAGAGGTAGAAATTATGGAAAAAAATATTAATGAGAAATCAACAGCTTTTAAAATTGACGGTATGAGTTGCAATCATTGTAAAAATAATGTTACAAAAGTTATAAGTAATTTAAAAAATGTTAAATCCGTTACCGTAAATTTAACAGACGGTATTGCTTATGTTGAAGGCAATCCTACCGATGAAGAAGTAAAAAAAACAGTAGAAGCAATAGGTTTTGAATTTAAAGGAAGACTTTAAATTCAGATCTGTTGAAAAATTTGTTCTTTTAAAAATTTCTTTTTCGCACTCAATATCGCCATTCGCTTGAAATAAAAACAGCTGAAAAGTTGATGAGCTGAGAAATTTATTGTAAAAATTGCGAAGCAATTTTTGATAAATAATTAGATTTTTCGCTTTGCGAAAAATACCGAAAACTATCAGCTATCAGCTGAGAACACGAAGTATTCGGCTCAGCTTCTCAGCTAAAAATCGCATAGCGATTTTATATTTTTTTGAAATTTAAATATTGACTATCACTTCGATGTAAAATTATAAGAGCCTATATCAAGAATTAATTGTTTGTAAATATTATTGTTGTTACTTTTTGTATTTGGAAAAATTACAACATATTTCTTTTTGTTTTCGTTAAATAAATTTAAAAGATTTTTATGAAATCCGCCGACAACTAAAATATTTATTGTGTTTTCTTTTGCTAAATCCGTAACATTGTTAAAAAAAACAAAATCTCTTTTAATATTGTTTTCATAATAATCGGAAAGTTCTTTGTTGTTTAAAATGTCAATTGTTTCTTTTTTGCTTTTTATATAGTTCGTTTTATTTAGTGTTTCTATAAACTTATTTTTGTTTGTTATAAAATTATCAAAATTATAAAAGTCTATATTAAGTTTTGCATATTTTTCCGTCAAAAAAATCATTTGAGATATGAAAAAAATATTTTTTTCTTTTTCCGTTTTAAAAATATTGTTTAAAATGTCGTTATAAAAAGATTCTTCTTCGTATAAATATTTGCTTATGTCAAAAATATTTTCAAAATTCTGTTTTTGTATTAAGATATCTATATAAGAAAAATAATCTTTTTCTTTTTGGCTTAAGAAACTGTTTGTAAGTTTATAACAGTATATAAGGTTGTCTTCTATGTTTTTTCCTTTGCAATTGTTAATAAACTTTGAATATACATTAAAAGGAACATAATTTTTCGTTTTTTGAATAAGATAATTAAAGTCTTTAGGAAAGTTTTTTTTGTAAGGTTCTAACTTCGTGTTGCAATTTAAAATATTTATAAAATTATAAATTTCTAAATATTTATTAATATCTATTGAATATTTGTTTATAATATTTAGTAAGTGTTCGCTGTATTTTTTTGTTTCTATGTTTGTTCTATTAAAAAATAAATATTCAAACTCAAACATATCTTTGGAATAAAATGTTTTCTTTAACTTATTTATTTCTTTTTTTGCTTTTTCAATTCTTACCGAAAAATAATTTTCATTTCGCATAAGTATATAAGCCAATTTTAATGTTTCAGTATATAAAACAGAATCTTCTATACCGTATAAATCCGTATTTGTAGTATAACAAAAATACTCTGCCCCGCTAACAAGTCCTTTATTTAACATTTTATTTAAAAAAGTTTTTCTTATATCTTTTTTTATCTCCGTAATTGCCGAATAGGTTACTTTTCCTTTTGATGCACCTTCAATAAATATTTTATCAATATCAAGGTTGGATTTAATGTATTTTATTATTGAATATATGTTTTTTTGTGCAAAGGCTTGGGAATGCAAATCGTTTATTATTATAATGTCTGGCTTTTCTTTGTTGTTAATGTTTGTTTTAAAAATCTTACCGAACAAATCGGGCAGTTCTTTTATAATTCGGTAATAGTTTTTTTCTTTTATGTTTTGTTTTTGAAGATTGTTTTGTTCTGTTGTTGCACAATAACAAATATTTATAAAAAATAAAATAGAAAAAGCGATAATTATAAAGACATTTAATTTAATCATAAATTTTGTTAAGCACAAGCAAGAAGATTTTTTATCTCGTTAAAGTTAGTGTTATTGTAAATCTCGGTTGAATCTTTTTCGGAATTATTATTTATAAAAGGAATTGTAAATAAAATATCGGATAATGAAATTGTAAAATTAAACGGTTTTGTGATAATCTTTTTAATATTTGATTTTTCTAATTCGTTTCCTGCTGCAATAAATGAAATAAAAGTTGCCGCCACGGTAACGATAATTGATATAATTCCTACAACCGTACTTTCCGTTATATTTGCCGTTAGCATTGCAGCGGATATGGACTGAACTACCGTTGCAATAATTATTCCGAGTATTGCCTTTAAAGCAAGCCATTGCGGTCTTGCATTATCAGATAAAATATCATGAACATCCATAATTTCAGATACCGAAGACACACCGTAAAAGAAATTAATTGAGATAAATAAGGTTATTAAAAATAATGGATTTGAAGTTATTAAAAAGTTTACGGCAACAACCGTCATAAATATAAAGAAAACAGCCCGTGTAACAGGTTTTTGTAGTATAGGGTTTATTTTTAATGCAAATTTCTTTGAAACCGATTGTAAACCGTTTGCAGCAAAATAAATTATGGCAAGATATAATTCTAACATTTGATTATTAGGTATTAGTATATTTATTATAGGCTGTAATAACAATGTAGTTATTGCAAAGAAAACACTATTTACAAGTAAATTTGTAAGAACAAAAGAAAAAGTTTGTTTGTCTTTTACAACATCTTTCATAGGAGCAAAAATTTTATGTATATAAGATTTTATTATTTCCAAATAATTTTCGGTTAGGCTTATTTTATTTAATGATACATGTTCTTGCTCATTGTTTTTGTTTGCATTTTCTACAACTTCTTTATGCGTTTTAAAAACTGCACCTATTGTTACGAATATATCTATTGTAGCAGCTAAAATAACAACTATATGTTGTCCGATGCTATCAACACCTGTTCCCAAACTTGCAAAAATAACAACTAAAGCTCCGCCTATTAATGAAGAAAAAGCCATGACTATAGAAAAGAAAGAATCGTTTGCACTATATTTTTCTTTTATAAATTTTCTGTCCTTACCGAGTGCTTCCATTGAAGCATAAAAGAAAGGTCCTAAACTTACCGCTAGTCCTGCAACTCCTATTGTAGGTAATATTTGAGAAAGAATAACAAATATAACCGAATATGGAACCAATGCTAATGATATGCTTCCTAAAGTATGAACAATAAGAGATGCAAGAACAATTGTTCTTTTGGATACTTTAGATGTTATAAAACCGGTTATTGCCGAAGATACAAATGATATTATTCCTAATGATGCCATTAAAGCCGTAATGAAAGCGGTTGTATAACCGGCATCTATAATATATATCATTGCAAAAGATTCTGCCAATTCAAAACCTAACATAAATTGTATAAAGGGGAAAAATTTTATGTTAGATTCCATATTTTTTTGTATTTTTTCTTTACTGTTGGTTTTATCTTGCGCTTGTTGAATTTTTGCTTTTATGAAATCCCTTATTCTATAAAATAATCCTTTTATGCTGAATTTTTTACTTTTTAAAACAATTTCTTTAATGTTTATTTTATTGTACTGTTTGTTTTTGTCATTAATATGAGTTTTTTCCCATGTTTCAAGGTATGTTGTAATAATTTTTTCTATTTGTTCATCCGAAAAATTAGGATTAGTTTCTCTTAATGTTTTTGCATATTCTGTAAGAAATAGTACTATATCATCATCTATTAATCCGGCAGATAAAGAATTTGAATTAATTGTAATAATTTGATTTGCAATATTTTTTTGAGTAAATATTAATGCAAAATTCTGTGCTATTTCTATAGCAGTTACATTTTGTGGTATTAATATGTTTAAAGAAAAGAATATTAATATAGTTAATAATATAAATTTTCTGAAATATGTCATAGTATCTTTAAGAAGCCAATGCAAGTTTTTCTATGCTGTTTCCGTTTTTATAAAGTTCGATATATGTTTCTTTGCACTTTTTATATATTGAAAAAACTTTTTCACAATGGATTTTATTGTAATAAGCTTTCCAGGCTCCACAAGCCAAAAAGTTTTTTCCTTTTTCTTTTATAAATGCTTTAACATCGTTTAACGGATAACCTAAAAATATTCCTATTTCGTGAGGAAATATTTTTGAACAAATTAGTTTTTTTATTAAAACAGATAAGTAATCGTTTAATTCTTTGCAGTTTGAATATCCGTATTCCGAAAGGAATTCTTTTATAAGTT
>Ga0310690_10002620_pt1 | contig 28955 bp, 32 predicted proteins | sample AusTroGonzalo_MG_2_FD_207661 | JGI IMG/M metagenome (GOLD analysis project Ga0310690, IMG submission 207661) | Bovine rumen microbial communities from tropical cattle in Woodstock, Queensland, Australia - Gonzalo_04 (v2) (version 2) | ecosystem: Host-associated > Mammals > Digestive system >...
AGCGGTCATTCACAAATCTACAGAGATAGTCGCGCACGGAGGCGCTTTTGGAAAATTGGTATAAATTTAGTTTGTCATTCCCGGAGAACCGCGACAAGGTCCTTGCGCCAAGTGATGGGACGCACTCGCACCATGCCAGTGGACGTGGCGGCGGTCTTGCACTTGGAACTACCGCCACCCGCCTCCACCATCAGGCCGTTGCCTATGGCGATTGCGACGTGCGTGATGTGCTTGTCATCCTTGCCGAAGAAGAGGATGTCGTCATTCGCCACGGCCTTCGCAGGCACGGACACCCAGCCCTTTTTGCAAAGGGCCTTGTACAACCCTTGCGCAGTCATGTCGCCCTTCGGCATGATACCCATAGCCCAAAGACACTCAAGCACAAGGCCAGAGCAGTCGAAGCCGCCGTCGCATTTTCCCGAACCATCGCCACCCCAAATGTAAGGACGGCCAACAAATTTCAAGGCATATTCAGAGAGCGTCATTTCTTGATTTTCCTCGACTTTTTGTCACTTTTTAAACATTTTGTATCGTTTCGCGTGAATATCTCGCGCATTTCCTTAATTTCCCTATCGGAAAACTTTCTTTAGTTCCGGGCAGTTCATTTCGGCTTCCATTCAAAAGAGAAAAGTTTCGCGTTCAAGCTCGTGAGCGCGTCGTCTTCCCAGTAAGCGTCGTGCCCGAAAAGCCGCACGCTATTGTAGACCAGCGCAGCCTTGAAAGACCCCATGCCAGCCCACAGGAGGCCCGCACGCAGTATCTGGTCGCCTTTCTTGCGGGAAAGCGGATGTTCCCCGCCAAGCGCGTCGCAGGGCGTGTATATCGCGTCGTGGACTAGGTAGCAGAGGCTCTTGCGTTCGTCGCCAATCTGGTCGATGAACGAGTCCACGGCCACGCCTCCGCTGCGGAAGTTGGTCGTGAAGCCGCGCAGGAACTTGAACAGGAAAACGCCCTCGTCAGTCTGGACGGATACCTTCGTGTCGCAGGCAATCTTGTAGAGTCTGTCGCCTATCGGGGTGACAGCAAGAGCCAGCGTGTCTGTTGCAATGCAGTTTACCTTCATTTTTTTTCCTCCTCTTCCTTCTTGCCGCGCATGACAGCCACATCGATGCGAATATCGGTAATGAGTTTGAGCATCTCCTTCATCATGGAGTCGCCTTCGTTGAGGCGCACATCGTGACCCTTGATGCGGAAATAGCACCATCCAAAAGCGAACAGGAACAGCACAAAAAGAACTGCCACCACTCCGCCCTTCGAAATCAGTTCAATCGCGAAAGATTCCATACCTCAACCCTTTTTTAAGCTTATTGCAGATAATAATCACTATTCAACAAAGTCGTAGAACCACCGTAGCATCCGACAAAAATGAATCTTTCATTTTTTAACAAAACATGGTCAGCAGAACTTGCGCTACCAGAAGAGGTTCCTTTCGTGAAATAAACATCCGAGCCGCAAGTATTCAATATCGCGTACACCTGATGGTTCTTCCGGTCACCAGAATTTATCTTATATTCAATAAAAGACTTGATGTTGAAACACAGCTTCCCATCAATAACAGCGCCAGATATTACAGGAACTCCTGTTATATCACTTTGAACGAGTAACACAAAAATAATCGCGCCACGATAAGACTGAATAACGCCGGATCCGCTCGTAACGCCTTGCGGCTCTCCGGTAAGGGCACTGTCAGCTCTCGAAAGAGAATCCTGGACACCCTGACTCAAACTTGTTTTCGGAATGTTCGTCGTTTTATCGTCAACATAATCTTGTAACGCAAAAGGATTCGAAGAAGAATTGTAAGTACCGGTCTTCGAAACGAGGTCCGCAATTTCATCATTAAAAGCAAGAGTTTTCCATGCCGCATTAGAAAAACCGCCACTGTTGTCAGACTGACGACGCCATACTTTCGAAGACACTGCAAGCTGTATGATACGACCGTTCGTCTTGGTGACATAGCAGACTATGCGACCGCCGCTACCCGATCCCGGACCGTTAGCGACACCGCTCGCTTGCGACTCAATGGCATACACGCCGGTAACATTAAGAGTGTTCCAGTCCTCAAGAGAAGATATTCCATACACGTGCATGGAAGTATCCGGCCTAGTGACAAGGAAACCGTCAGCCGTCCAATAAACTTCCTGATTTTCATCAACAGACAAAATAAGTTGCGTCTGGTTGCGGTCATTCTGCGGGTAGTAGTAGATGTCGCCCGAATCGGAAGCGACAAACCAATCGCCCTTCTTGAAGTTGAACCCATTCAGGATGTACCAGTTCAACGCTGACGGCGACACGCCACCTAGCAGCCCGCCAATGTCACCAGTTATCGCGCTTGCGATTTTCGCCTCGACAGCCGCCCTGGTGGGCACGTTAATATCATCAGTCGACCATGCGGACTGCGAACTAGAATCAATCACGTTGTCGCTGCTGAAAACAGGCGTCTTGGATACTTGCGCAAATGAAGTGTTTCCATTCGTAAACGACGTTCGGTATATAGATCCGTTTGACACTCCGCAGAACACGAGCGCAACCGACTGCCCTGGACCCGTAGGGGTTGAAACGCCTACGTACATCAAGTACACGACAAGGCTTCCGTCAGTGTGCGCGTAATAAGGTTGCGCTCCGTCGGAAGCGACCGCCGTAATAGAACTGTAGGAAGTGTATGAAGTGACATTAACAAGAGCCGGGGAGGTCACCCATTCACCCTTCTGGTTCAGCAGCTTCAGAGGGTCGCCACTGGAAGAGTTTATGCCGACAAGCCCCTGCTTTTCGTCGAGTTTCGCCTGAACAGCGGCCGTGGTCGGAATCTGCGCGTCGCTGCTACCATTCCACGTTCCGGTAGACTTGAGGAGCATTCCAAAAAAATTCCAAATCTTTCCAAAAATCGTGGACAGAGCCGTTTTCGTAGACCCAGGACTCGTGTAGTTGTTCTGCGAAGCAACTGTCGCCTGCACTTCGGCAAATGTCGCCGACATCTCGCCATTATCGTTTTGAGACATCGCGGAAAGCGTCTTGGTCCGGTCGGGCGAGAAAGTCTTGGCGGCCTGCACCTGTTTTGCATACTTCTGCAAATCTTCCTTGCCTACAACATCAGAACCGACAAGGCTCTCAAGAGCCTCGATCCTAGTCACAATCCTGTTCAACGCCTCAGCAACGACACTATCCGAAACCTTCATTTGCGACGCAACAAGAACCATTAAGTCCTTGAGTTCAGAACCTTTGGCCGCGTCATTCTTGTAATCATCAAAATCAGGCATAACTACAACCTCACTCCATACTTCCTTGAAAGTCGGTTCACAAACGAAAACCTTGGCTTCAGCGCAAAACACCGCTTTTCTTTATTCCATTCCATGTAACGGCCAAATGCAGAAAGGACGGCTTCTCGATAATCTTCAAGAACTCCATACATAGCCTTAGACTTGAACATTCCGGCATAAGTATTTACAGACGCCTGAACACGACCGATTTCATGATGCAACGCGTTACCGTATCCCTTTAACTTTTCGACACCCAACATCGCACGGCGTATTACAGCGTCATCACAAGTTTCACGGCCGTACTTTATACGGCTGCCGAGAACACGAAATGCTTTCGTGCAATGCTGGCAATAGAATTTCTTTTCATTCAAGGATACGTTCAAAGTTCCAAGGCGTTCACGCAATTCAGGCATAAGAGCAAGAGTCCTGTTCTTATCTTTCGTTACGATGTATATATCATCGACAAATACCACCACGCGCATAAAATCGAACGACTGAAGCCACTTTGTCACGTCATTTATATAGCACCCCATTGCATTCTGCCAACACAGAAAACCTATCGCACCGCCTACGCCTACAGGCTTGTTGAACAGGGACTTTTCCGGAGCCACGACCGACCAGTTAGACATGGGCACATATATACTGCAATGTCTAGCCGGATCAGCACGCATACACGCCGTCATCATGTACTTTAAGTCGTCCTTATCGTCGCCTTCGTAAAGCTTTTCGATAAGATCAAGCTGCTGAGCAAGCGCTATTTCCACATCCGCATTAGGAAAATATCCTTTCAGGTCAAGATGCACAATCCACGCGTCTTGAGTATAATTCTCGGATACGTCAGACACATCATTCTTGAATGTCGATATAGCGGCATGCAATCCCATTCCCTTGCGATTATTGAAACTTCTGTCAGAAAGAACGGATTCGTATATTGGACGAAGCCTCCAGTCAAGGTAATGATGGACAATACGAACACGAAGCTCGGTGGCAAAAATTTCTCGGGCTTTTGGCGAAAAAACGACGAAGGCATAGTTCGTACTCGTCTTCAACTTTCTTTCGTTGATTTCACGCCATAGAGACACTAGCCTCGCCTCGAAATTCATTTCGAAACGAACCGCATCCTTAGACCTGCGCTTATTAGAGCGGGCCTTCAGATAGCATTGTGTCAAATCCTCCAGCGTAACCATAGACAAAACACGGACGATTTACAATTTTTCAAGTTCGCGGCCGACAACGAACGCCTTGGGTTGTTCAAGTTGTTGTTGTTGTTGAAATTCCCGTTGTTGTTCATATTCCACGCGTTACCGCGCGAACGCAAAAAAGGGAACCAGCGCAGTCTTTCGACTGCTTCAAGACGCACTTCCGGAACTGGTATAAATGATACCGTCGCCTCCTCTTGATTCATGTAAACCAGGCTCAGGGTCATAGTTTGACACCCTGGGCTGCTGAACTTTAGAAACAGCGGTAGAACGCCATTTCATTATGCCATCGTCAATTCTTTGCACCAATATATAGACAGAAGTCATATTTCCGGGCTTGACAATCTTCAAACTGCAACAAACCCGAAAAAAACCTTTAAAAACCTCAAACGCCGAAAGAAACCGATCGATATGCCTAACGCGTTCATGTTTCAGCCTGTACGCAAGAGCAAGTTCAGAAAACATTTGTGATACATTGTCGAGCAAACGAACGCTCATTACGGCTCGATCTTTTTTTTGCATAGAAAACGATAGTCCGTAAACCGTCTCCAATAGTTTGGAAACATCTATGTATATAGGAGTATCCTCAAGCTTTCTGTATCGCCTTTCTTTAGGCATTGTTCGAATTCCTTATGAGGCGCGGCAGAAAAGGCCGCGCCAAGAATAAAGGTTTAAAATTCCAAGAGCGCGGCCGACAACGAACGCCTTGGGGCGTTCAAGGTGGAGTTGGGGTTGAAAAACCCGCTGGCGATCATAGACCACGCGAGACCGCGCGAACGCAAAATAGGGAACCAGTAACGGCAAGCGTCATTGTTGCGGTTGATTTCGATTGCCTGGCCGGACATGGCGTTCAGAGTGCGGTTTACGGGGTCGCTGTTTCGGTCGTAGCCACTGAGCGAGTAACGTACATTTTCGAAGAGATCGATGGCGTAATCAAGGCCCATCATAAACCAGTCGCCATGCTTCAGGCCGGGAACATTATAGAACTCGCCATAACTGCCCCAAGTGGCATTATGAGCCTTTGCAAACTGTGCGACAGGGAAATAGGCTCTATCCTGAGCTGCATTCACATCCGTCAACACCTTGGATGCAACCTTCGAATTTCCATAAACATTTACTGCGTATTGGTACCGCGACGGCTTCTCGAATTTTCTCGATTCAAGGTAGCGACGCCAGCCGGCTTCAGTATGAACGCCCGGATCGCTCTCGTAATCTTGGTAAAAACTGTCCGGAACGACCTTGCTGGCATCAGGCCCGCTATTGGTCCATCCCCATTCCTTCGCAGTGAAGAAGCTGTCGCCAGCGTTCGATTCTGCTCCTCCGTTCCAGCTTTCATTTCCACCAGAACCACCCTGGCCCATAAGCCATTTAGCAAGCACATCCGTGCTGCCAGTCTGCCTGAATCCGACACGGCCAGCCTTGTCGCGCATCGTCGGAACATATATTTTTGCGTATTCGGAATCAGAAAGAACGCTGGACGGAATAGTAAAACTCGTGTCGGTAGCGTCCGCAGCAAATTTCAGCGTGCCACTACCAGTCTTCCACAACACGACGGCGGTACGACCGTGTACGCCAACCACAACACCTACAGCAGTATATCCCGCAGAAGTCATGGCAGAATGGTTAAGCGTCTCTCCGGAAACGAACGTCACCGAACCTTCAGTCACGCCACTGCCAGGAGTAGCCGCGCTGTACACGCAAGACGTAGGCACATAGACCGCATCTCCCACCTTAGGGCGAGAAACGGCCACGTTCACGCCGTCGTAAATAACCTCGCCTGTGCCGGAAATAAAAGACACTTCACTGCCGTTAGCCTTGTGCGTGTCAGCATTGTATGCCGTTTTCGTTGCATACTTGTTCAAGAAATTAGCATTAGCCATCTTTCGCTCCTTTACGTGAGTTGTCCGATTTCCGTGTCGGTAATCGGCGTCATTTTAGGTTCATAGGTTTCCGCAGCATCGGCGGCAACCTTCTTGATCTTACTGGCAACTGACTGCACAACCGTTTTGAGGTCAGCTCCTGCTATCGCCTTGTCATCATAAGTCGCAGACATTGTTCACCTCCTTACGACGCTGTCGCCGCCGTCCATGCATCATCCCAAAGCTGCGCGGCCTCTGCGCTAGTCATAAATTTCACGACACCATAATTACTGGTATCTGCAGCGGGGATATTAACAACGCCGGAAGACGGTGTTAGTGATGTATTGTTGACTTTTACACCCTGGATGGCAGAGTCGGCTTTTGCCCCCTGTGCGGCCGTAGCGAAATCGCTCGCCTGCTTGCCAGAGTCTTTCAGGTTGCCGTTCGAGTCAAGCGCCGCAAAATGGTTGTTCGTAGCATTCGATACCTTGTCTGCCTTACCGCCAATCATCGCGCCGACATCTTCGCCGCCAAGCAGCAATGTCTGCACGTTGATGGAATCAGCCACCACGTCGCCAAGATTTTCGTCGTCACTCTCGATAGCCTTCAGTCGCGCATCAAGGTCGTTGAGCGCAGCGGCAACTACCTCCGCCTCGTCGGCGTTGGACTGGTTGATGTTCTCGATGGCAGTGGCGACGGCCCTCTCGCTCGGGTATGCCGTGTCGGTAGCGCTGCTGGAAGCTCGAACTTCCGTCACCTTGTTCGCGACATCTTCCTTGGCGGCAAGTGCTGTCGTAAGGTCGGCGTTTGCCGGCAAGTCGTTCAGCTTTTTCTTGTCATCGGCGGTCATGAGACCGGACGTAGCGCCCGTGGATCCCGTAGCGACCGCGTTCGGGATGACTACGCTAGTACCGTCCTTTAGCTCGGTGCCGCTAGAAGAACCCATCTTCACGCTCTGCACTGCGGTATCGGCCTTTGCTCCCTGCGCGGCTGTAGCGAGTTCGCTAACCTTCTTGCCGCCATCCTTGATTAGCTTACCGGTAGCACCATTGAACACGGCAATGCGTTCATCGACTGCAGAAGACGGACCTCGAACCGCACCGTCTATGTTCGACTGGATAAAGTCCCAGTTATTGACTATCGTCGAGTAGTTGGAAGCAGTAGCGGCCGCAGTGCTATCCGTGTTACAGATAAGCATGTCGCCGACTTCAACGGCTACGCCGTCGATATAGCCAGCGGTTGACACGATGTAAGTCCAGCCCTTGTTCGCCGCTGGCGTGAGAGCTCCGTATACGTTCGGGTTGTTGCTGCCACCGTCTATTGTGGACTTGTAAATCATCGCGTTCGACTCTTCCATCTTCGCATCGATGACGTCTCGCACCCACTCGGTAGTGGGTATCCGCGTGTTGTCGCTGTTCGATGGCGGAGTAGTCGTGCTGGGCGTTCCCGTGAATGTCGGGCTATCGACAGGAGCCTTCTGCCCGAGATGCGTCTGCAAGTCGGTTACCTGAGATTCGCCAATCTGTATATTGCCGAACGTCATGTGACCGTCATTCCATCCGGTAACGGTCTTGGAACTTGACGGCGATCCGGTAGTCACGGCAGACGCGACCCAGGTCTTAATCTTGGCCCAGAACGTCTGCAATCCCGAATAGTCTAGATACTTGGCCATTTGGTTTTCCTCATACAAAAAGTGCGTCTATTTCAAGCGTCGAAATCGGCGACGGCTTGTTTTTCAAAAAATCAAGTTTCAGCGGGTCATCCTCTTCCCAATCTGTCTGCACGGCAACTTCTTGAATCTGTTGCGACAACAATTCGTCATTCAGCCTTCGGGCGGTCGTTTCGTCTTCGAGCGACTCGATTATTTCGTCGTCGGCACTATCCCTCGCAGCTGTCTCATCAGAAATCGCCTGTCGAATATCGGCATGCGCTAAAGCGCTGGAATCGTGAGTCGAAATTGCGGAAGCGATAGTCTGCGGGTTTACTCCCAGCGGATCGCTCGTCGCACCCGTGCCGACAAGAGTCGAATCGTGGTGCAGGTGGTCCGAAATCTTCGCCTGCCATTCAGAAAGCGAATCGACCCACATTATGTCATCGCCAACGTCCACAGAGAGGTTTCCCGGATTGACAATTCCCGAATCGAGCATTGTGGCGGAATCGCCCTTGCGGTGCGTCGTGAGCGCGTTTACCTGCGTTACCGTCAGATTGCCTAGCCATCCGCCAACATTGCCAGAAAGTGCATCGGAAATTGCGTCATCGGTTTCCGACTTGGTATATGCACCAACCTGCGAAGCGGTAACCTGGTGAGGATTGTCGGTTCGACCGGCATGCGTATTTATGGCACTAGAAAGTTCGGAGTCCGCAGCTTCGCGAAGATTCTTTTCCGCAGCAACCGCTTCGGTTATGGCCTGCGAAAGAGAAGCGACAACAACCTGCAATTCAGTCTTCGTCGCATACGAAGAAAGATCGATATGCAGGAACGTCACCCACTTGCCGTCACTGAATATCACAAGGTCACCGGCACTCACCTGAAGATTCGTTCCGTCAGGCTGCCGGATAGAACCGTTGTCTTTGACACCCCAAACATCGCCTTCGTTTATTTTCCCCGCAGACGTCATCAAATTGATTTCTGCGCAAGTGGCAACGCCGTTAATCTTGAAGCTCACTCCGTCGCGGATAGCCTTGGCAATCGGTTCAGCGATATTCGCCATCGACTTAGCGCGGGCTTCATCAGGATCAAGACTGGCATCAAGATTAAAATTCTTGACACCGGCCTCCCGCAATCCCTGCGTAAGTTCAGTCAACAGCTCTTCGTAAACCATTTAAAACCCGCTAACCTTTAAGAGCGACAAACGTTTTTTCAGACGCACTGTAGCACACAAATTCAATTCCGTAATCTTCGGCAAGGCTTGTGGATTTTGATCCGCCGTCCGGAGCCTTCCAAGACAATGTCACAGCGCCGTTTCCTCCGTTGTTCCATACGATTACACGTTCACCATCAACGAGACCAGTCCAATCAGCGACATTATTCGACATGTCAAACGCGCTTGTAATCGTTTTCATCGAAGGCGTAACAAGACCTGTATGTTCATACGTTTCGTCACCAACGACCTTCAGCGTTTTCCCTTCAGCAACAGTCATAGCGTTGTTGAAATTCGTAGCGCCGTTGAAAGTGGAATTTCCATTAGCAGTAAAATCTCCCGCAATCTTAGCGGCAGATTCAAATACGGCTGCCGCGGCGAATCGGACCGCGCTCACGAACTTCATGAACGCGACACCACCAACCATAGCGGAAGTGATTCTTGTGAGCGGCCTTGAATCGCTGCCATCAACGCCTATAGATAAATCGCCATTGACGATAACATTTTTTGCGAATTCAACAATCTCGTTTATAGTCACGACAATGTTGTTCGATACAATCTTTGTGCCGATTTGCGCGGTCTTCTGACCACGAATAAACTTTAAGAATTCCGCATGGAGTTCGGTAGCCACATCGCCGGTTGCGGCGACACCAAGTTTGTCGTTATGCAGCGTAGCGGAAGAATTCGCACCGCTACCAGATCCATGCACCGTAGAATTGCCAAGCGATAAGCCGTCATTAAAAATCTTAATCAACGCCGTGTACAGCTGACCATTATCGGTATCATCGAGTTCAAGACCAGCTTCTTCGATGAAATGGGCAATTTCTTCCTGGACCGCATTCAGCCATTTAGACCAGATAACAGTAGCGTCTACACCCTGCTCCGGGTTACCATCGGTAAATTTTCCATTGTCGTTATCAGGCGAATCTATTCTATGCATATTAGTCCTCCTCATCTTCGGCCGTACTCGCGTACAGACATTTCGTATGAGCCGGTTTTAAGCTTTCAATCATCTTAACGAAGTAAGGGTTGCCCCAGGAACGCAAGCGCATTCCGGCACGCGCATTTCCGGCTGTATTGCCCGCACGCAGCACCGTCACTTCAGGAATACCGGATGTCATTCGAATCATCCAGTAGAAATACTTTTCGTCGGCTGTTCCTCCGACACTTTCAAACTGTTCGGGATCCTTGCAATATTCGTATATTTCACAATCAATGCCGAATAGAGCCGCGATAGACCTAAAAAAAGATTTTGTCGCGCCACCCCTCCGACAATCCTTTCTGAATATCTCGGAACGTCTTTGAGTTTCGATTTCAGAAGCTGTACCAGAATATACAACGCCGTCTTCAGGTAACGAGAGTTCGTTTTCCCACTCATCAAGAGATGTCGTATGCGCCGGAGAAGATTCTTTCCTGAAAAGAATCGCAAGACGGTAGATTTCCTTTACGACTGGCGCAAGCCCCAAAAAAAGTTTCGCAAAAACACCGTCGGTTCCGCGATACCATGCGAACCCGCGAGGCATCAAACCAAGCATCGAGTCGCGAAGCGAAACCACGTCGTGCTCGACAGGCGTATCGATGGGAAGCGCAGACACGTCATTGACGACCTTTACCGAACCGACGGCGACCTTGTCATCGGAAGCATCGCCGACATACAGCGTGTAGGAATCAGCTGCAGCCGGAGCCATAAGTTCAATGCTTCCGTCATCACGACTCATCACGTGCGCAAGCGATGAACCGAACCAGGACTTCGTAGAAGACGTGAAACCGGCACCGTAGACATGCACGGTACCGCCTTTCGCGACAATCCTTCCGGAATAGTTCCTGACGATACAACTAGGCACTATAAGTTCTCCACGTTATAGTGTCAATGACCGGCATCTCTGCGTTTTCCTTGCTGAGAACGTAATAGTCCGCCCCCTCAATGTCATAAACAGTAACCTTTTCGGCACTGGAACCGGCTCGAACGTCAGCTGTAAGGTCGGACGCCCTCACGGTAGACCCAGGGTCAAAAGAGCGCAACGCCATCTTTAGCGCATTCCGCACATCGTTCTGCACATTTGTATTGTTCGGATAAATGTCGATTGTAAAGTCGAGGGCTTTCTGCGTGCAAGAGACTACATCAACGTCAGCCGTTATTGGGCGACGGTCTTCTGACGTGATGTAGTCCTTTACTTCGTTCACGATGGCAGAGCCAACAGTCACGGAGTCTGTATCGTCGTACTTAATCAGCACGCAGCGAATTGCACCGACATGCGGGTAGTTCTTTTCGGGAACACAGCGAGACACGCCAGCAAATCTTTCGGCCCATAGCTTGTAATCAGTCGGGCAACCTCCACACGGCTGGTTGCGACGGCGCACAAGAAGTCTCTGGCGGTAATCTTCTACAGTTTCCGCCCAGTATTCGGTATTGCCATTTACCGTCACCTCGATGCGGATTCCACCATCAATACCTTCGGCCCCGACGGTCGCAGTCTCATCCACATTCTCAGGAGCGCCGTCACGGAAAGTGAGTTCCGTTTCTGCCGGCAGGTTTCCGGACTCGCCCGCCTCTACGGCGATTACGTTCACGATAGTTCCGGCAGAACCGCCGGTCAGAACCTTGTCTGCAACGACCTCGAACTCAACGCCATCGGCAGTAGTAAGAATCGTTCCCTGCTCTATGGTAACCGTCGTATCGTTAGACTTTATCTTGACGGGTCCACGCGCAAAACTTTCGGGCTTGTTCGGCAAGTCGTAGACGATGCCGAAATCCTTCAAGGATTCAACGTCGCACGAAGTCAGGAAAACGTTTTTCCACATCTTCTTGAGCAACAGCACAAGAAGGTACACAACTCCAGAGAATACCCTGGAAAGCACTTTCAGCACGCTCTTGCGCAAAACGGAATAAGCACCATAAAAAGCGGAAGAAACGCCGTTTTCGGCAATGCGCACAAGTTCATTTAGGCTGGGAAAAGTCATCAGGCAACCTCGCTCCACAATACATTGTACCGGTAATTTTCCACGGTACCGCCACGGGTAATATCGATTGACAGGTCAAGGCTTTCAGAACTCGCGACGGCGGAAACATCGATCTTTTCGGCAATGCCGTCATCGACAATCCACTTCAACGCTTCCTGGACGCTCTGGCGGGCGCGCAGTTCTACGTTCGGCACAGATTTTCCAGGAACAAGAGCCTGTAATTCGGCTCCCCAGGAGTCATCTTCGTTAGTAGACTCGCCCCACCAGCCATCGTCATGAAGTTCAGCCGTAAATTCACGGCCAGCAAGGCGAGAAATAGAGCCGATGGAAATAATAACGGCATTTTCAAGCGACTCACCGGTAAGCAAGTCGTTGCCATCGAAAGACAGGTCATAATACCCGTCATGCCTTCGCTGTAACATCAAGTCGCCCATATCGTAAATTTAATACCCATAGCAATAAAAAAGGATTTTTCGGGAACATCTTTTTAAGTGCCGGGAGTCGGCGGACTGGTAGGGCCGACAGCCGAAGCGTGCATGTGCCTGCTAAGGTGAACGGCAGGCGCGGCATCCACGAACTTACCGGCAGCATCGACGCACAGAGCGGCCACTTCTGCGGTAGCCATAACGCTCCCGACAACATTCACGTCGCCTTCGACGCGCACCGGCTGGCCAGTCTTGGATTTTATCACGATAGACCCGTCTTTTTTCAAAATTATGCTGGAACCAAACGAACTGTGCATGGCCACTTCGCCCTTTTCGAGCTGCACACCCATATCCTTGTCTTCGCCACGAGACGCAACCACAACACCGTTGTCGCGGGAACCGCCCACAAACAGGGCAACCGCACCCACGGTGCCCTTGGGCCTGCTGGTAAAGCCGTATTGCTGAAAAAAATCGACATCCTCGCGGGTTTCGTCAGCGAGTAACGAGATATTTACCTTGCCATCTTCGCACGCCTTGATTAGCGCACGGCCAACCATAAGGCGGATGCGGGCCTTTATCGGGTTCAGAAGGCGTTCGGTAATCATTTCTTCGCCTCGCTCGCATTCGTCTTTTGACGGATTCCGGCCCACGGATCCTCCTTGGATTTTTTAGACTTGCCCTTCTTCGCCGGCGGCTGAGTGTAATAATCACGACGTACAAGTTCCAGGTCAACGAACGAACCCGACGAATCGTAAGAGAGTTCGACTGTATTCACAAGCAGCGTCTGCACGATGTCGCCGAAGAAGGCCGGAATCAGGCAATCCACAAGGATTCCAGGACGCCAGATTTTACCGTCGTTTCGCTTCCATCCGGAAAGTCTCACATTCAGCGTCGTCGATTTCGCAGAACGGCTCTGGGCTTCGAAAGAAGCCCTCTTTTCGGCACCGTCGATATTGCCGTAGCCTTCATCGACTAGCACAAGGCATCGCGAACGATCGATTTCTCCATCGGAAGACTTTCCACGGCGCTTCGTCTTCGGGTCACTGGAACACAGCACCACATAGTCTGAATACCGCTCCGAATTGTCGAAGGTCACGTCGGCAGAAAGCACGTTCTCGCCCTGCCGCAAGAAATCCTCCACGGTCTCGAAATTGTCGTTCACGAAAGACACGTTACCGCATCCATCGGAAGTGCAGACCACATCCTTCTGCCTGCAAGCATCTGAAATAATATCCGCACCAGTGCAGCCCGGATCAGGGCAAAACTTCGTAACGCTACCGGGAGCGTTCACGCCATTCGAGAAAAACTTCAATCCGAACAAGCCACAAACATCGCCGACAATCTGCGCCACAGTCTTGTTCTTCCACGAACGGCCAAAATCTTCGAGCGAGCAGTCAACCAGGTCGCACGTCTTTTCTCTTCCGGAAACTTCTATCGAATGTTCACCCGGAGAAAAAGACGATGACAGCGAATCCACGAAACCATCCACAAGCAGTTCGCCATCCACCTCGATGCGCACTTCGTCGCCCGGAAAAAGCACGGGAGAATCCTGTTCATCAGCGACAAACTGCGAGAGAGAAAACCCGTTGCAGATTGTCGACAGCGAAAGTCCGACATTAACAGACTTCCACCCTCGCACAAGCATTCCATTTTTGAGCACTTTAATCATCGCAGATAACCCTCAACTTGTCGGAAGGTTTCACGAAAAGAGGATCCCGAATAGCGTTGCCGTCAAAAACGTCTTCAACCCTGTCAAGACTTCCATGAACGCCATAAACTATAGCGAGCAAGTTATTCGTCTGCACAAGCTCGATTTCAACCTCATACGGAATCTTGCTCAAGTTGTCGCGAAGGTTCTTGAGCGCAACCGCCTCAAGTTCCTGCGCGGTAACGTACAGCGAAGGATCCTCCGTTTCAGAAAGTACGAACTCGAAAGCGGCATGAATATCATCCTGGAAACGTTCGGCTTCGGATACGCTGGAAAACACGCAATCCACCAGACTTTCAGCAACGACAGAAGCGCCGGTCATGCGCATAAGCATAACAAGCGCGGCACGGTTCTCGACGGATTGCGAATCATAGACGCCGTCCTCGCCTATAGCGAAATACATCAGGTCGATGCAGTTCTGCACCTGTTCCTTTTCTTCGAAGTCTATTCCGGTAATTTCGGAACCCATCGTCACCAGCTGCTGGACCCGCTTCACATAGTCCTTGGGGGCACGCATTATAGTCTCGATATTTGACTTTATACGCCCGATTTCTTTGACAAACTCAGAAGCCTTCTGCAAATACTTTCTCGCGGAATACACGGCATCGACAGCCTTATACGACATATCGACAGCCCTTTCCATCACGGACTTGCTCTTGCCGTCAACGCTGAAGCTAGACGCAACGTTATCGGCGACAATCTTCCTCAATTCAGCAGCCTTCTGACGGGTTTTTCCCGGAAGGCTCACGACCGTATTCTTTTTCGAATAATCGCCTTCAGCAACGAACGTGACGGTGCCGGAAATGTATTCCTGGTAATTACCGTAAGAAAGATTTATGCCACCCTTGCAGCGTGCTTTAAACACCCCGAAATACGGATGAACAAGTTCACCAACACCTTCCTCGTTGCATACCCGCAGGAATTCGTCTTTCTTTATTTCAGCATCTTCGCCGACAAAGTAAACATTGAACGTGAAACTAGCCACATTGCCGCCAGTATCCTCGTTTACATGGCTATTCGAAAAAGGAATGCTGTTCGTCTGGACATTGCGACCGCCACCGGAAAATTCGGTAGTCTCGAAAAAGAACGGAACACCCTTGAACGAAGCGGCAATGCACTCGACGCTCTCGCCGCGAACCTGGATGCTTACTTTCTGCACGGTATCGATATACGCCACAAGTCACCGCCTTTAGAATGCCGGCTGCATGGAAGGCCCAAAAGCGGGTCCGCCGTAGTCTCGCCTGGAAATCGAAACGTTCTGCGGAACGTTGTTGAAGTTCACGTCAAAAACGCTCCGGGTATTATTGTTTATCGTCTTCGTAGAATTTACAGAAGCCTTCATCAAGTCAGAATTTTGCATTCCTGCAGTCAGGTCGCCCTTCATCAGTTCAGCATCGACACCGGAGAAATCAACCTTCCCACCGGCAGCGCTTCCCATGAATTTCAAGATCGAGCCAAGCAGAGGAATATTCGACAACGTGTTGCGCAGTCCGTCAAAACTCTTGTCGAGTTCCCTCACACAGAAAATCAGGTCGTCAAAAGTAATCGACTTTATCATGTCGAGATTATCATAGATCAGTTTCAACGTAGGCTTCCAGATTTCGAACGCGGTAAACGCCAGGCCAACAGGCCCGAGCATCCTTTTCACCGCAAAACCAAGCCCGCGAAACGCCATGCCAAGTTTTGGAATCTGCTTGCCGAAAAAACCGAAGAATTTCTTGCCGCCAAGCAAAATCTTACCGAACACACCCTTCAATTTCGGAAGCATGGAAAACACAACCTTCAACGGCATCCACAGCATCTTGCAGATACTCGCAATAGTCGCTGCAATCGGAGCGATAACGCTACCGACAACCACCGTAATGAGCGGCCACTTTACACCGAACCAATCGACAAACTTCCCGACAGCCTTCATCATGAAACCAAGAGCGGAAAGAACCTTAGGCATATTATCGGTAAAACTTTTTGCAAGGTCAGGAATAGAGTCAATGATCGGCTGCAACGCCTTCATGTACTTTTCCTTGTTCTTGACAAAATCGTTCGTCATCTTGTCGACAGTTTTTGTAAGCACCGGCAACAACTTGCCGCCAACGCTATTCATGAGCCCATCAACTGAACGGTGCATCTTTGCAAGCGCATCATTGTATTCTTCGCTCGCCTTCGCTTCAGCCTCGGTCATTATACCGAGCTTTTCCATTTCCTTGAACTGCGCACGGAGAGCTTCAGGGCCCTGGTTCAAGAGCTCGACCATCTTCGCGCCAGATTTCCCGAAAATCTCATTTGCCGCATAAAGTTTTTCGGCGGCAGAATACCCAACTTTCGAGAACCTGTTGCTCATCTCGATAATGAGTTGCTCGTTATCCTTCAGCGAACCGTCGGCATTCTTCACGTTGATTCCGAGAGCCTTGAACGCTGCGGACTGTTTCTTAACGCCGTTAGACGCGCCGACGGCGTTCACGGCCAGCCTGCGCATCGACTCCTGCATAGTTTCAATAGGCACGCCAGCAAGATCTGCCGCATGCCTGAACTTTTGCAGACTTTCAACAGAAAGCCCGAGTCTCCTGGAAGTCTTCGCCAGGTCATCGCCACGCAGGGCGACCTCATTCATCTTGTCAAGCCCGAAACGGAAAGCGCGGCCGACAAAATCGACAGCAAGGCCGATGTCACGGATACCCTTTACCGCCTTCGATGCGTTGTCACGCATCCCGGCAAAGCCTTCGCGCAAACCCTTGAAACCGCTCACGCGGTCAAGGCGTTTCAGCGAATGTTCGAGTTTCTTGATGGGCCCAAGCGCATGATGAAGGCGTTTTTCAAAAAGGAGAAAAGGCGCGGCAGTCTTGTCCACGATGCTGATAACTGTTTCCAAGCCTTTCGCCATCTCTATCTCCTATTTTTTCGCCTTCAGAAACTCGGTGCCCAGCCTAGCCCAGAAATTCATCTCGTCAAGCGTCATCCTGTACGCTTCTGAAGGCTGCACGCCAAGTTCAAATACAAGTGCGGCTAAATCTCCGGTCCATCCGTTTCCGGAAGACCGAAAAAAGGCGCAATGACCTCGTTCAGGGCGATACCGTCCTCGATAGGAATCTTAGCCACCTTAGGCATAGGCCATCCGGTAGCGCATGCGAGAATCGTTGCCACCTGGTCGCCGGTTCCCTTAGAGTTCATGACGCGAACCATGTCGCCGACATTAAACTCTTCCTTGAGTTCCACAGATTCAACAATTTCTTCGCCGTACTTGAACGACTTTTTGAATTTGTAAACCATATTTCAGCTCCTTATAAAAAAAACGTAAAAGCCCGAGGATGCGAGGATTTCTCCCCGCACCCAGGAGCTGATTTTAGGACACGATTTCAGTAGCGACATCGCCCGTGAACTCGAAGGAAACTTCGCCTTCGGATCCGGTTACAGTCGGGTCACCGGTGAACACGCAGTGAGGGAAACTCACCACCTTGCCGTTCGGGCATTCGAGAGTGATCGTAGCATCGTTCGTTTCGCGAAGCGCCGCGATGTCGAGTTCAGAAGTGTTCGTGGTTGTGCCGCTGATGCGGCTACCGGTCACTTCCTTCTTCGAACCGTGCATGAGCCCATCGGACCCGCGAAGCACGGTGCGCTTGGTTCCGCCGATGTCGTACTCAGGATCGCCCTTGAGCAAGAACATCCTGGAATCGATGTACATCTTGTGGACGCCGCCAACATCTTCAAATTGAGCCATCGTCGCACCTCCTTACTTGAACTGCATCAAGCTCTTGCAAACGAAGAGCTGGTCGATAAGGTCAGCCGGAATGAGGAAATTCAGCGCCTTGGAATCATCCGGGTCTCGTTCCACGACAACGTTAGCCTTGAACTCATCGAAGTTCTGCACAAGACCCTTGTCCATCCAGATCTTGTAGCGGGTAAGGATTTCGGCCTTGCCCTTCTTCGGGGTCATCACGATCTGGCCAGGACCGAACTCATTGCCGTCATCCGCGAGCTTCGCGTGCGGGTACTTACCGGCCATGTAGTTGTTCCAATCCCAGCGCAGGTAAGACAGCGTGTGCACGGTTTCGAGCTGCTGGTAACTCGTGTCGCTCGCACCCATGGCGTTCGTCTTGTAAGTCGTGACGGTGCGCTTCAGGTACACGGTACCGTCTTCACCGGCAGCGAGCATTGCGACGCCTGCACGCAGGATGTCGTTATTGCTGTCGAATCCGAGGCGGTCTTCGCGCTTCGGGGCAACAACACCCTTCACGGGCCAGTTGGAAAGCGGAACGGCCGGGTCGTTAAGCGCAGTAACCGCGATGGCACCCATCGCAGCAGCGGCGACTTCGCACGGAAGGCTCGGCGTGCTGGCAAGGCCAGGAATGCAGATGACCTGGGAATTGCGGGCATTGCCTGCGGTCATGGTGACGGTCTTGTTTCCGCCCACGCCGTAATAGAGCACGCCAGTCTGCTGAACGACAGCCGTCCAGCGTTCGTCAAGCTTGTCCTTGATGTAGGCGACGTTACCCGTAGTGGCGTTGTCACCGGCACCGATGGCGATGGCGTTGAACCACGTACCTTCGATGAGGTTGCCGACGTTCGTCGCGTTAAATTCGGTATCGCCGGAACCGCCAGCGAGAGTCACGCTGCTCGCAGACGCAAACACGTCGATAGCGACGCCAGCCGGAGTCGTATCGCCAGCATTGAAGTTCAGGCACACGGAAATGTCGTTACCGGCAGTACCCTTGTTCTTCGCGGTAAGAGTTACCTTGTGCTCGTTACCGCTAGTGCCGACAGCGGCAGTCACGGGAAGGTTCGTGAGCGCGTTGACCTTCGCCACGACATTCGCAGCGATGGCCGTAGCGGCATCTTCTGCAGCGACAGCCACATTCACGGCCTGACCGCCAATCAAGAGACTGAGCGTGCCGTTTTCGGAAGCGGGACCGGTAAACGCAAGCACCTTGGAAGCGGCTGCGGAATTGCTTGCAGGGTCCTGCAAGGCGATGCAGTAGAGTTCCATGTACTTGGCGTTCTTGCGGAAAGCCTTGACCATGAGAGCAATCTGAGAACCAGCGCCAAACAAAGAATCGGCCTGGTCGTCGCTGGAAATCTGTGTAATTCCCGTCGGCGCGGAAGCCTTGGTCGCCTGGCCGATGAGAAGGTTCTTCCACGGCATCGGGCCCGGTTTCGCTGCAAGGGAATTGTCAAACTCGGTTGCAAAAATCGGGACAAGGTTGTTTGGCGGGATTTCTCGGAATTGGATAGACATCAATCATCCTCCTTGTTCTTTTTTGCGGCGGTGTAATTCTTCGCAGGCTCACGGGAAGGAGCGACTTCCACGAGCGCACCTTCTGACATGCAGCGTTCCACGAAGGAGTCAACCGCCACCAGTTCGCCTTCGGGAAAAATGTTACGTCCACGGGCAGGCAGGTAAACAGCAAGTCCGTCGGCGGGTTTCAAAAAAACTTTCTTAGGCATCGTCAACCTCGTCAAGAGTTTCACTTTCATCTGGATCCGGTTCGGGACCGGGTTCCGGTGCAGGTTCCTGCAATACCGTCGTGAACTCCATCTTGTTCCCGTCTCCGGGAGCGGCGACAAGCGTGTTGTTCGCCTTCTGGAAATCGTCAACAGCAATCTTCACCGGCATCGGAACGCCAAACATGGTCTCGAACGTTATGCGCTGCAAGCCACGGTCCTTCTCTCCAAGTTCAGAAAGGTTGTTCTCGACACTCGCAACAACAAACCGCTTGGTCATCCCTCCGAAGTAACCGCCTTGCGGCATTGGCTGCTGGAGCGCGTAGATGATTTCGGCGGTAGTATCGTCCAGAGAGTCGTTCACAGCACCGGATTCGCTCTGGCAGACTACATCCACCACGACATTTACCGACACTATGTATTCCTTCGGGCTGGTCCGCTTGTCGTCGAACTTGATCGAATCGGTATTCACGACAGCAAGTAAGCCTTCTTCCGGCCACACATCCTCGCGCCTCGCCTCGAAAACGTTATCTCCGATACCAGTAATTTCGGCATCCTTGATAGCCTTCACAACGGCATGGCGCAATTCCTTGATGGCAGAAAGCGTATTACTCACGCGGCACAGTCCTTCAGGTAATACACGACAACCCCATCCTTCGGGCTTTCAAAGTCCTTGGCGACAAGACGGCGTGCAGAATGAAATTCGTTGGCACTCAAAACAAAAACATCACCCTTCCTGGGTGCGCCACCCGGAACATCGGAGGCGGAAACAAAAAGGCGGGGATTGTGCGAAATCGCTTCGACGCTTCCGCCCAACCCTTCGCCATTCAAAGGCAGTTCATCGTAAAGCCCCTTCATCGCATAGGAGGAACCGCCACGCAAGAGCGTGACAGTCTCGCCGAAGTCATCCGTATTCAGGAAGACATTCTGCAAGTCATCCACCATCTGCGACTTGAAGGACACGATAAGAACTCCTTACGACACCGTGATGGTTGCAACGCCGGAAATCTGCTCGATGACCGGAAGCGGAGCGGAACGCACGCGGAGCCACTGCACCGGAGGATCCTTTTCGTACCAGGTATCGGCGGCAAATTCGCCTTCGAAGAAGCCGTTCTCGATGTCACCGGCAACGCCGTAGTGCAGCGTAGCCTGCATCGCGTCGGACAATACAACAACGCCGGAAGCCGGGATGATCTTCTGGGTTTGGTTGCTGGCATCCTTGAAGATTTCATCGTAGCGCCAAATACGGAGGCCACCGACGGTACCGACAAGACGGGCACCACGGCCAACGCGGAGGCTGACGGATGCCGAAATGTTTTCCAGGTTCTTGGTATCGAGCTGCTTCATGAAGAAATCATTCTTGAAGGCAGTGTCGGCAGCGGAAGAACCGAGAACCACGTCGGAAGCGGTCAGGCCAGAATCTTCGGCAATCTTCGTGGCAGCTTCTTCAAGGTCGGAAACGATCGCCTTGTAGTTCGAAGTGCTCCAAGACTTCGTGAGCTTGTGACTGGCGTCAAGACCGAGGTCGATGCTGTCAATCGTAGAGCCGTTGGCATCCTTGATGTTCACGACACCAGTGAAAAGTTCATCGGAAATAAGCTTTTCGATGGTACGGCGAACGCTGCCCTGGAGTTCACGCATGTCGCGGCCAGCCAGCATGGCGGCACGCTGCTGCGGATTCATGGCACTAGCCACGACCGGAGCTTCGCCCGGAGCACGCTTGAAAGCGTCAAAAGCGGTAGTGCGGCGCTTGAGAGCGATGTCGTAGCAGTGGACGTTGCGGGTATTGAAACCACCACGGTTGCTGACAGTAGCTTCCTGGCCGTCACGGATGAACGGAGCGAGCTTCTGCGTACCTTCCACGAAGTCGATCATCACGTCCTTCGTGTTGTGCGTCAGGGTCGTGAAGAAAGACGCGAGGAAACGGTTCGGCTCAAGGTTGTTGTTGATGGCAAGGGTGAGTTCCTTGGCATCAGTAATGTCGATAGTCGCCATTATTCACCTCCTTAAATGCAGGCTTTCGCGAAGATACCGATCTTGCGAAGAGCCACCTTGAAATTGTTGAGAGACATTCCGGACGCGAACTTGAGCGCGTCCTTGTTAAATTCGCCACAGAAGGCCACAGTCTTGAAGTCACCGGCTTCGGCATCTTCGAGAAGGATGGCTACAGGGGACTGGAGGGCGGAAGTAGCGGAACCGGTATCGGCAGCGTCGAAACGTTCGTCGCCGACATCTTCACCGACAACTTCAACAGCCAGGTCACCAGCGACCATTCCGGAATCGCCTGCAGTGAATTCGACTTCGAGGGCGTTGCCAGCCTTACCGGCAGCCTTCACTTCAAGAGTCAGCTTGCCGCTGGAATTGTCGGCGGTAACGATTGCCCCCGCACCAGTAGAGGCAGCGTTGATAGCAGCCTTGAGACCGGCGACTTCAGTGGCGAGAGTCGTGGAAGACGTAGTGTAGGAAACTTCCCTGCCGTCGATGGTAATCTTCACTTCTTCGGAAGCGACCGGAGTGCCGGTGAAAGTGATGGACTTCTTGGCCTTGACCGCAGAAGTAGCCACGCCGTAAGAGGCAAGGACAGTGCCCTTGTACTGCTTAGTCGCAATCATGACGTTGTCAGTCACCACGCGACCACCGACAACCAGGTTGTCATAGTTCGTTGCTTGAGATTCGTACATGTTGTACCTCGTTTACTTGTTGTTGAAACCCTTGGCGAAGGCATTCTTGATAGCCTCGCGTTCAGAGTCGTTGGAAGCCGCACCGCCGTGAACGGAGTTCTGAGCGGCAGCGCTGGCTTCGAGCGCGGCCACGGCACGTTCTTTTTCGGAATCAGCGTGAGCCTTGCTCTTTTCGAGCTCGGCACGAACGCTGGAAAGTTCTTCAGCCTGGGCCTTGATTTTTTCCTTGGCCTTGGCAAGCGCAAAAGTAGTCGCTTCGGCAACGGTATTGTCGCCATCGACGAAACCGGCCTTTTCCTCGCCGGAAATTTCGAGTCCGGCAAAGACTTCTTCGATGGAAGCGACGCGGGCCTTGTAATCGGCAACAGCCTGGGCCTTCACAGCTTCCATGTCAACAGCCTCGGGCTTTTCCGAGGTCTTAATGTTAGTAGCCATTGCGGCACCTCCATTTGAATTGAGTCCATTGAGTCTCATTTCCTCGCAAACGTCGTCAATGGACATTACTCCGTCTGCAAGGTTAGCGGCGACAGCCTTTTCGCCGATAAACACGCCGCCCTTGCCGTAATTGTCGCGCACATCTTCGGCAGTCGTACCACGGTTGCGTGCGACAGCCGCGATGAACACTTCGGCAAGGTCGTTCAATTCTTTCTTGATAAGTTTCAATCCCTTCGCATCGTCAGGATCCGGGGCCTTGTCCGGGCTCAAATCAGAAACGACGACTGTCGTCTTCATCAGGGATTCGTCAAATTTCGTAAACGCGCAGAGCACACCGATAGAACCGAGCGTGCCATTGCTTGCGGTATAGACCTTCTCGCAGCTGGACCCGAGCCAGTACGCGGCACTGCACATCATCCCGCCGGTGCGGGCAACGATACCGTAAGGTTTACTTCCACGGGCGTTAAAAATCTTGTCCGCCAAGTCAGCACAGCCACCGACTTCACCGCCGGGGCTGTTGATGTCGAACAGGATTCCCTTCACGTCATCGTCGGCCATGCACTTGTCAAAAGCGGCCTCGATGCTGTTGTAGGTATCTTCTCCGAACCAGTACGACATAAAGTCGCTACGGTAAGAGAGCGCACCATCAACGTGGATAATTGCGATACCATCTTCGCGAAGCGTAACATTGTTCACGAGGTCGATTTCGCCATCAGGCTTGCGCGAACCCTTCCAGTTTCCGTTTTCATCAAAAAACTTCACATTGGAAGAAGCAAGCACTTCGGCATCTTCCTTGCGGATAGCAAGGCGGGCAGAAAGGACCTGTTTCATGAAAGCATTCTTCTTCATACAAAACCTACTGCAATGAAGACTCCTCGGGGTCTTCGCTGGTAACACTGAAATTTTCGGTCTTCGATACGGAGCCAGGCTCGCCGATACCCAACTGCTTGCGCAGCGCGAGTTCCTTCGCGTGACCCTTGGCCGCAGTCTCGTATTCCCCGCCGTTGATCATCGCGCAGGCGGTGTCACGATCAATGTACTGTTCATCAACCTGGGTCTTGATGGCGTTCGTTTCCTTCTGCGGGTCAAGCAGGAAGGCGGCATCGCCAATCCAGCGACAGCTGCTCCACAGCATGCGCTTCACAGGGTCGGTAAAGAAACCTTCAGCCTCGATAACGCCGGTAAGCACAGCCTGCGACAGCCATTTTTCATAAACAGGCTGGCAGAAATCGGACACAAAATTGTGACGCATTCTTTCGAAAGTCTTGCGGCTTTCGAGAATCGCGGCACGGACCGCGTTGTAACTGCTGTTAAACTTGCGAAGAACCACCTCGAAGCTCACGCCACAAGCGGCGGCGGCTTCGGCGAAAATGCTTTCTACAAACGGCTGGTAGTTTACGTTCGGACGCTGCGGATTCAGACTCTGAATCTTCTGACCCTGAGCTAGAGACCAAACAGCACCGGGCTTCATTTCCAGCGACTGCTGGGCACCTGTAGCAAGAGAATGGCCGTTACCGTCCGTCTTTTCAGCGCGTTCCACCTCCGGAACGTTGCCATAAAGGTCTTCAACGTCATCCGGGTCGTTGTTTTCTAGCACGGCGGTAAAGCAGGCACTGATCACGGCTGCCATCAGTTCGGCATCCTGGTAACGTTCCTGCTGCTTGAGCTGCAAGATTACCGGAGCGAGAATCGGCACGCCGCGACGCTGGTCCGGGCGGTCGGCAGTAAAGATGTGGATAACGTTCGGGTTACCAAGCGCATCGAACGCAGGAACCTTCACGGAATCCACGAAATTCGTGTAGTTATCGATGCTCCACACAGGCTTCTGCGTGAAATGGTACGCAATCGGAGCGCCATTCTTGTTCACTTCGACGCCTTCGCAAAGAGCGTCGCTGTCCATGACCCCGAAAGGATTCTGGCAACGCTCGCCTTCGAGCAGCTTGATATTCAGGCCAAACGGTTCGATCTTCTTGTCGAAGCAGGCGAGCGCGAAGCAGTCGCCACCGAGAAGCGATGTCTTCAGCGCAAGGTCCTGCAACTGCGAAAAATCGTTCTTTCGTTCAGCATCGCACTTCTTAGACTTTGCCCAAAGTTCAAAAATATCGCGAGTCTTGTTCGCCCACGTTTCCGCTTCTTCCTGAGAGAGCCCGAGCATTTCCGGCTGCTTGAGAGTCGGGCGGGCCTTGATTCCGGTGCCGACGATATTCGTGTCGAAACTCGAAATCATCGCACGCGAGAACGTGTTATTCTGGAAAAGTTGGCGGGAACGCAGGCGAAGCGTGTCGAGGTCCGCTGCAATATCGCGGTCGGCAGATCCGTGAGGCGCGTAGAAAGCACGGAGAGCTTCCGTCACTACGGAAGCACCTTTCCAAGCAAGTCCACGAGAGCCAAACATCTATCAACCACCCTAATGCGGAATACTCGCAACGCAAAAAGCCTTGCCACGGCGTTTACCCTGTGCAGTAGCCAACCGCCCGAGCCACAAATCGAGCGTTTCTTGGCAATCTTTAACCTTCGCACGGTTAAGAGAACGCCCGCCAATAGAATAACTTTCGGCGTCCATCGCTTTTTCAAGCGCGGCTTGAGCCTTTTCAACCATTCTTTGGCAAAGTTCAACTGGGTAAATAGTGGCCATGCCTTGAAATTAGGATAAGAACATGGCAAAAAGTTCTAAAAAGGAACATCTTTTTTAAAGATTACTTTGCCGTCTTCAATGCTTTTTGATAAGCAGCCTCGAAATCGGACCTTATGTACTTCCTATAGAAAAACTCCACGATCTTCTGCCATCCCCAGCGAGGCGGCACATAAACCTTCGGATACATCGAGTAAAGCCATTCCAGCTTGCGGGTTCCCTTGATATGGCGGGCGATGTATTTCACTCCGGTTTTCCCGGTCAATTCAAACGGATTGTACTGCGAAGAACTCCTGGCGTGCGGCCTGCTTTCGGTCCGGGTTTTGCCATCGCGGAACCGCGTGCGACGGCCGCCCTTTTCGGCATCGGCAAGCAACGCCGACACATAGTAATTCTTCTTGATGGCACCCTTCGATGTCATGCCCTTCTCGACAACGGCATCCAGAGGAATCGGAACGGATTTGCCAGGTTTCGCAACCTTGTCGCCACCATATTCCTGTTTAACCATGAAAAGCTTGTCAAGATAGATGCGTGCGGCAGGAACCTTCTTGTCGGCCTTGTCAATTCTTATCAGGTTCGGCAATCCGCTGTTGCGCATCTTGAACTTTCGCGGATAATCCTTGATAAGCGCACGGCGGGCACGGAACGCATTGGCATTCACGGCCTCCTTCATCGCATAAGGCAACTGCTTTTCCTTTACGTCGCGAAAATCCTTCAAGAGCTTGTTCACGTTGCACGTCACGTGGAAATCCATCATAGTTTAACCCCTTGGTTCAATACCCTCATTCCCTGACGCGGCACACGACGCGCCGGGTTCCTTGTATAACTTACACCCGACGCGGCCATCTTGTCAACATCAACGCCTACAAGATTCAATGCGGCACGCGCATACACACGGCAGTCCAGCGGTTCATTTCGGTCATAGACCTTTTCGTAAGAATAGGTCAGGAATCCGCGACTCATGTGTGATTTTTTCACTTCCGATTCCGCAAGCTGCTTGAAATGTTCGCGGTCATAAATGTCCTTGTCGGGAAAATGGCAGTATCCAGGCCCCGGCTTGTCGTAGGTCAGCACGTTAAAAAACCAGTCCTTTACCGTATCGGTACCGACGGTAATGAGCTTCGCGTTTTCGGCAGCTGATTTTTTCGTGGAACCGGGCCTGCTTATTACCGGCTTGTTAGGCCCACGGGCACCGATGCTCGCATAAATTCGACGCCATTCACGGCGAGAACAGTAACGGTAGACCGCCGAAGTCTTGTGACCGCCAGAGTCCACGAGCGCGGCCGCGACATAGAGCGGCGTGCCGTCCGATTTCTTGTAATTCATGTTTATGAGGATGTCATCGAGCGTTTCCCACACGTCATCCTGGTCCGGATCGCCCGGAATTATCCAGTAGTCGATGCTCCAGCTTTCGAGTCCCTTTCCCCATCCCACGATTTCGCATTCCAGGCGGTCATCCTGGGTATCGACACCCGCAGTAAGTATCACCGCACCGTCAGGAACCTCGCAGCCGTAGTTCTCGCGCCTCAGCATCAGTTCGGTAAAGTCGTGCCGGACCTGGTTCTCTTCATCCCACGGCATACCCTCGACGTTATTCGTCCACACCTTGAGTTTCTGCGGGTCGCCCTTCGCTTCTATGAACTCCGTAACGGCCTCTTCCCAGGAATACCACCCGAGAGGGCTATAAAATGCGCTCAAATGATAACTCGGGTAAGCACCGTTCGGGTTGGTTGGTACCCACTGGCCCTGCGCCATCAGTTCGGTCTTTCGCCACTCCTGGTATTCGCCTTTGCAGTGCGGGCACCTCATTCGCACGGTCCACGACAAATTGTTGCCGTCCTCATCCTTGTCCCACACCAGATTTTTGAATTCCCACACGTGGAGTTCACCACAGTGCGGGCACGGCACGTTGTAATATCGCTGGTCGCCAAGCTTGAACTTTTTTGTGATGCGGCACTTGCCCTTGATGGTCGGCGTCGAGTTCCAAAAGCGCTTTCGCCTCGGAAAGTTTGTCGTTCTTCTCTTTACAAGGTCGCACGGGTCGCCTTCGCCGTTGCAGTCCAGCGGCCATCCGGATATTTCGTCGCAAAGAACAACCTGCAGGGGCTTCGAGCGCAGCTGCGAAGCGGATCCACCTGAACCGAGAAAGAAGATGCCACCCGGATACTCCTTGCAGCCGGCCGTGTCGCCGGTGAAATACTGGTCCATCTTCATGGCCGCGAACGTAGGTGCAAGACGTTGACGCTCGAAATCTGCGGCCGCATCGTCGGTAGTCTGGTAAAGGCCAATCGGGCACGGACTTTGCAGCATGTAGTAGAGAGCCGTGTTAATCATGCATTCCGTTCCGCCGATTTGCGAGCCTTTCATAAAGGCCACATCGCTGCAGGGACTCTGCGGGCTAAGCATGTCCATGATTTCGACCAGGTAAGGCGTGCGGTCATTAGTCCACTTGCCCTTCGAAGCGGAAGCCTCGCCTGCAAGCAGGCGGTTTTCCGCAGCCCACTGCGAAATAGTCTGATCCTTCGGCGGCGTAAGCCCCTGAATCAACCCGCCAAGGCAGAAATCCACGTTTCCTGTATAAGGCAGCGTGTTCTCGAATTTCTGCGCAACGGCAGTCGGTTCTGTCAGCTGTTCAGACATCAGTCTAAAAAGTTCTCCGGAGTGCGTCCGCTCAAGTCCTTGAGCACCGTAATCGATTCCTTGCGGATGATTTCGCCTATTTCGTGGTTAGAGTCCTTCATGGCCACGCGGAGCTTTTCAGCCTCGATTCCGGACATGCTTAACTGCTCCTGGATATGGCCAACAATCTTAGGAGCAAGCTGCACGTACATGTTCATGACCTTTTCCTGGATCATGGCTCCCATCTGGTAGGCCTTTAGGAACACCGTCTGCTTGTCGACAAGGCGGCCTTCAAGTTCGTCGGCCTTGAATTTTGCCACTCTAGCGTTGTGGAACTCTTTTTCGGCTCTCGAAACTTCGAATTCCTGACGTTCCTGCATTACCGCACCCAGGTCAACACCCTGGACGGGTGCCGAAACTGGCCTCGGTGCCTGCGGGTTCTCATTGCCAAGAATGTGCGCTGTCGCCTGCGCGTCGATATTGTCGTATCCGGCCGCCATCTGTCCGCGAGTAGGCGTCGTTACCTTGCTCCGATCCTTTTTGAGCGACCACTGCTGCGCCGAAACTACCTTGTGATAGCACTTTTCGCCGCGCGAATTCCGGAAAGTATCAATCCGCCCCTTGGCAGTCGCCTTCGAAACAGCAGCCCCGGACACGCCCATTTGCTTGGCGAACATGGCTCCGTTTTCCAGTTCATCATCGGAATAGGAATGTTGATGGCGCAAATAGTCCATTTTCTGTACCTCTTAACCAATTTTAACCCAAAAACAAGGAAAAAAGTTAATTTTGGTAACATCTAATTTTTGGCAGAAACCAGCCCGGACCGGCAGGCCCGTTAACCCACCCGAAAATCTCAAAAAATTGGCTCCAAAATCGCGCGCGCCCCCA
>Ga0310690_10002621_pt1 | contig 28945 bp, 46 predicted proteins | sample AusTroGonzalo_MG_2_FD_207661 | JGI IMG/M metagenome (GOLD analysis project Ga0310690, IMG submission 207661) | Bovine rumen microbial communities from tropical cattle in Woodstock, Queensland, Australia - Gonzalo_04 (v2) (version 2) | ecosystem: Host-associated > Mammals > Digestive system >...
GGGCCTTATACAAGGGTGGGGTTAACTGGAATTTCTCCCCCAGGAGCTAGGTTATGACTTCGAAAAAATGGATAACTCAGATCAAAAAGAAGATGGCGGTCGTCGGAGTCAAGTTCGAAGGTTTTGAAAATGTCGTCAAGACTCTGGCCGAGATCCTCGAAGAACGGGATCGGGTTTATGAGCAATACCAGGATGAAGGATCACAGCCGATGGTCGAGTACGTTTCCGATCGTGGCGGTCGAAACATGATCGTCAATCCTCTTCTGAAAGAATGGCAGCAGATGAACCGTGACGCTCTGGTCTACTGGAAAGAGCTCGGCCTCACTCCGGCCGGACTCAAGAAACTGAACGAAGAAGCTGTCAATGCTGCCCAGGATAAAAGGTCGGCGCTCGACAAGGTGCTCAGTAATTTGGAGATGTAAGAAAGGAACGACTCATGAAAGGCCAGGACTATTTTGAGATCGCCCTGGCTTATGCGAAAGATGTCGTCGCCGGGAAGATCAGGCGAGGAAATAACAAGCGCGAGTGTCAACGATTTCTAAAGGACCTGAAAAGGGACAACATCGAGATCCGGCATAAGGACGCGAATTTCGTCTGCGGATTCATCGAGCAGTTCTTCGTCCACCAAAAGGGCGAAGATCTCGAAGGACATCCGCTGAAGAATAAGCCGCTGCTTTTGCAGCCGTGGCAAGTCTTCATAGTTTACAACCTGGTCGGATGGTTCAAGACCGGGACCGATGAACGAAGATTCAAAGAGGCTTTCATCTTCGTTCCAAGAAAATCGGGAAAGTCTCTTTTCGTTGCCGGGCTTTCACTGGCCCTCGGATTCCTCGAAAGGCGATCCGGTTCGACGATTTATATCACAGCTGCTTCCCTGAAGCAGAGCTGCGAGGCTTTCGATAAGATCCTCTACACCTTGAAGGTGAGAGGAGTCGAGAAAGAGTTCAGGATCAGAGATAACTCTTTCGCTCATTCTATCGACAAGATGTTCCTGGATGAAAACGGGACTCCTGTCGGATCGCTTCACATCGAGGCGATGGCAGCCAATCCTGACAAGCAGGATTCCTTCGGCTGCAACATCTGTATTGCTGACGAGATTCACGCGTATAAAAACGCGTCGCAGTACAACAGATTCAAAGAGGCCATGAAGGCATACACAAATAAGCTCATGATCGGCATCACGACCGCAGGCGATAACATCAACTCTTTCTGTTACGGCCGTCTCGAGTATGCCGATAAAGTTCTCGACGGAACGGTCGAGGATGATACTCTCTTCTGCTTCGTCTCCCGGGCGGAGAAGGACGAGAACGGAAACGTTGACTTTTTAGATCCGAAACAGCACGAGCTCGCGAACCCGTCTTACGGTGTCACGATCAGACCCGAAGATATCATGGCCGATGCCAGGCAAGCTCAAAACGATCCGCAGCAGAGGAAGGATTTCCTCAGCCGGTCGCTGAATATATACACGACGGCGATGAAGGCTTACTTCAACCTTGAGGTCTTCCGCGCGTCTGACAAATGTTTGAATATGACAGTCGACGAGCTCGCCAAACTTCCGATCGAGTGGTATGGCGGAGCTGACCTGTCGAAGCTCCACGACCTGACGGCTGCTGCCCTCTATGGTTACTGGAGAGAAAAAGACATCGATATCGTAATCACCCACGCCTTCTTTCCGATCGTGGCAGCTGCGCAAAAAGCAGAAGAGGATCAGATCCCTCTGTTCGGCTGGCAGGATGAAGGATGGCTGACCATGGCGAATACACCGACGGTCAATGCTGACGATGTGGTCCGGTGGTTCATGTCGATGAGAGATAAAGGATTCAAAATCGCCCAGGTGGGTCACGACCGGAAGTTTGCCCGGGAGTATGTGATACAGATGAAGAAGGCAGGGTTCAATGTAGTCGACCAGCCTCAATACTACTATCTGAAATCGGAAGGCTTCAGGCATATCGAGAAGAGGGCGATCGACAAGAAACTGTATTATTGCCACAGCGAGGCTTTTGAATATTGCGTCGCTAACGTCCGGGCCATTGAGAAGTCGGACGACATGATCCAGTTCGAGAAAGTAGGAAAGAAGATGAGGATCGACCTATTCGATGCCTCAGTCTTCGCCTGCGTGAGATATCTAAATTCCATGGAAGATCAGAACCTGATGGACTCGTGGTTTTGAGGAGGTAAGTAATGGCAAAAAAGAAATACAGAAACACGACTCGGCCACAGGACACGACCGTCACTGAAAGCCAGGCTCAAAAGAAAGTCGTGCAGCTCATGGAGCTGATCAATTCAGAAGGGATCACCTGCGGAGGATATCGCTCACTCGATCAAGACCCGACGATCGTCACGGCCTGTAAGAAGGTTTCCGATCTGGTCGGTCTCGTGTCCTGGCATATCATGGAAAATCTTGACGGCGGCGGAGACCGGCGGATCAAGAACGAGCTGAGCCGGAAGATAGATATCAACCCGAACAGTTTCATGACCCGTCAGCATTTTTACGAAGCGATCACGATGAACCTTCTGCTATACGGAAACGGAAACGCAGTCGTCAGACCTCATACCGAAGACGGATATCTCAGAGATCTGGAAGTCATACCGGCATACAGAGTCGGGTTCCAGCCCGATCCGACAGGCTATGGTTATTTCATTCTGATCGACGGGGTTCCTCATGATCCCCGGGACCTTCTTCACTTCGCGCTGACTCCGGATAAGAACTATCCGTGGAAGGGTACCGGATTCAAGGTGGCGATCAAGGATGTCGCCGATAACTTGAAACAGGCCGCAGCCACAGAGAAGGCGTTCAACTCTACGAAGTGGAAACCGCCGATGATCGTAAAGGTCGACGGCATCTCACAGAAGTTCGCGAATAAGGACGGAAGGTCGGAGATCGTCAAAGACTATCTCGAGACAGCCGAAGCAGGCGAGCCGTGGATAGTCCCGGCGCAGCAGATGGATGTTCAGACAGTAAAGCCGCTGACACTTCAAGACCTCGCGATCGCCGATACCGTCACGCTCAATAAGAAGACGGCCGCAGCCATCGTCGGAGTGCCGCCGTTCTTCGTAGGCATCGGAGATTTCAAGAAAGAAGAGTTCAACAATTTCGTCACGAACGAGCTGAGAACGATCGTGGAGTGCATCGCGCAGACCTTGACGAAGGGACTCATCCTGAGTCCGAACTGGTACGTCAAAGGAAACATCTGGCAGCTCCTCGACTGGGATCTCAACACGATCACTTCTGTCTTCACCGCTTTCGGTGATCGTGGCTGGGTTAGTGGTAACGAGGCACGAGACAAGATCAATCTCGAGCCGAAGGAAGGACTCGATGAGCTCAAGGTTCTCGAGAACTATATACCTGCCGACATGACAGGCAACCAAAAGAAACTCATTCAGGAGGAATAAGAAAATGGCTGAAGCATTGAGAATTGAAACTGAAGTTGATCATAGGATGTCTTGTTACGACGATCAGAGATATGTCAGAACGAGACCCGAAGATTTCAAGACGAGGGACGACGACGGAAATCCCGTGATCGAGGGATATTTCGCCGTTTTTAATAGCAACTATGAGCTTTGGGAAGGGGCTACGGAGTCGATCGCTCCGGGAGCTTTTGATTCCTCAATCTCCGGAGACATCCGGGCACTCATCAACCACGACACGACTTTGGTCATCGGGCGTACCACAAACGGCACACTCGAGCTCAAGGTCGACCAGCGCGGATTGTGGGGTCGAGTCAAGATCAATCCGAAAGATCAGGACGCGATGAACATTCACGCGAGGGTTGAACGTGGAGACGTGACGCAGTGCTCGTTCGGATTCTTCATCAGGGAGCAGGAGACCGAGTACCTGCCCGATGGATCAATCCACTGGACCTTGACGGATATCGATCTTTTCGAAGTTTCATGCTGCACGTTCCCGGCATACGAGGAGACAAGCATCTCAGCCAGGAAGCGCGACGCTGAAGACCTGATCAGTCGGAGAGCTGACGCGTGGAGAGCGAAGATGCTGGCCCGTGTAAAGAAATCTAACGAGGAGGAAAACTCAGATGGCAATCAGATCAATGATGCTTCGAAAGAAGCTGAGTGATGCCAGGAAGAATCTGGAATCGCTCCGCGCGAAGACAGAGGATTTCGAGACGAGGAAAGCTGATCTCGCTAAGAGAGAAGCCGAGCTCGAAGAGGCAATCAACGAGGCTTCTTCCGAGGAAGAGCAGAAGGTCGTTGAAGATTCAGTCGCCGAGTTCGAAGCCGATCAGGCAGCTCTCGACACAGAAGTTTCCGAAAACGACCAGGCTATCTCCGACCTCGAAGGCGAGATCTCCGAAATGGAGAGAGAGCTTTCCGAGATCGAGGAAGCACAGAGAACGGTTACTCAGGGACCGACCCCTGCCGAAAAGGCACCTGAGAAGAAAAATTCAAAGAAAGGAAGAAGTTCAAATATGCTTAGAACTAAATCACTTCGTCAGATGAGCATCCAGGAGAGAGATGCTTTCATCGCAGCTGATGAGACTCAGGAGCTCCTGAAGGAAATCAGAACAGCAGTAACAGAGAAGAGAGCCATCACCGGTGGCGCATACACAATCGGTGAGACGATCATCGGTCTTCTTCGTGAAGACGTTATCGAATACTCGAAGCTCTACAAGCACGTTAATGTCGTAAGGCTTTCCGGTAAGGGCCGTGAGATCGTAATGGGTACAGCTCCCGAGGCATTCTGGGAAGAGTGCTGCGATCCTATCTATGAGCTCGACCAGGCTTTCTCTCAGGTAGAGATCGACTGCTTCAAGCTCGCTGGTTATTTCGCAGTTTGTAACGCACTTCTTGAGGATTCCGACATCGACCTGCTCGATGCTCTCATGGGTTCCCTTAACGCTTCCATGGGTTATGCGCTCGACAAGGCTATCATCTACGGTAAGGGCTCCACATACAAGATGCCCGAGGGCGTAGTCACAGCTATCGCTGACGGCAGCACACTTCAGAGCTCCAACGTTATCAAGATCAGTTCCGCCAACTCTAAGGGAACAGCTCTGTTCCAGAACCTTATCCTCGCTGCAGCTAAGGCTTCCAATAAGTACGCTCGCGGTGAGAAGGTATGGGTCATGAACGAGGCTACATACGCAATCGTTGTTTCTGAGTCCGTAGCTGTTAATGCTGCAGGCGCAATCGTTGCCGGTGTTGACGGCAGGATGCCCGTCACAGGCGGCATTATCGAGGTTCTTTCCTTCGTACCTGATAAGAACATCGTAGCCGGTTACTTCGAGCTCTATGTTCTCGGCGAGAGAAAGGGAATGACGATTGATACATCCGAGCACGTCAAGTTCATCCAGGATCAGACAGTCATCCGCGGCCGCTGCCGTTACGACGGAAAGCCTGCAATCAAGAAGGCTTTCGTAGCCATCGGTATTGATAATACTGATCCTACACTTGCGATCGATTTCGCAAACCCCTCGCAGGCCTGACAGTTGCAGCCGAGTCTGGTCAGGTCCGAGTTTTCGGCACCTTAGTTTCTGATTTACAGTCTGATGTCGCAGTTGCAAACGGCAAGATCACAGGAACCTTGAATTTCATCGAGGGCGGTCTCGCTGAGACAGGACCTCTCGCCGGTGACGGTAACTTCCTGGCTCTGAAGTTCTCGAACGTTGATCCGGACGCTACTTCTGTAAAGGTCGGTCTCGATCCTTCTCAGGGAACAGGACTCGTTGAGCTCCTGGGCGATCCTGATATGAACGGCGTCTTCAAGATCACTGATCCTTCGACGCAGGTCTTCAAGGTCGTTTCGACGGATGGCATCAAGACAAATACACAGGTATTCGATCTTTCTGATCTTGAGTGCCTGAACTCTTAACTGAATCTTTGGAGGATTTATGGAACAGATGCTCACGAGGCTGAAGATAGATCTGGGAATCGTGAATGTAACTATTTACGACACGAGACTCACGAGTCTTCTCAATGCAGCCAAAAACGAAATCGAGCGTGAGGGCGTGAAGGATCTCGATCTCACGAACAGCGTTGACGATCAGGAACTGGTTATCGACTACGCTCGCTGGATGTGGCTGAGCCGTCGTGATCCTCAGCCTGAACCTCGCTCTCTTCGATGGAGAATCAACAACAGGATCTTCGGAGGTGAGACCAATGACTGATACAGTAATCACACTGATCGGTCGGACGGTTTCGGACTACGATGATTTTGGCCAGCCGATTTATACCAGTAGCAGGACGGAGATCCCGGCGATCTCCGTTCCTGTTACAAGGGCGGCCTACTATACGGCCGCGCAGATCGGGATCGAGCTCTCGTATGAGTTCATCATCAACCCGATCGAGTATTCCGGAGAATCGCTGGTCGAGTTCGAAGGAAAGAAGCTGAAGGTCGACAGGACTTATAAGAGATCGGAAGACGAGCTCGAGGTCTATTGCTCGAACGCGTCCGGTCTCAATGAGAAGCCGGCTCCAGCTCCGGAGCCCACACCGACTCCCGATCCTGATCCGGAGGTGATCGACGATGAACCTTAAAACTTTCTACGCAGCAGCGAAGGCAGAGTTCAAGGATATTCCCGTCTTTTACGATCACATCGATGTCGAGCAGCAGCAGGGACTCTTTCCGCCTTTTCTGGTAATCAGAGAAGTGGAGTTCGCTCCCTTCCATGCTGACAACTGCAACTACTGGATGGCTATCCAGTACGAGCTTCTCGCTTTTTCTCCGCTTCGCAGCGCAACTCTGAGAAAGCAGATCAAAGACTTCCTGGATAAAAACGGGATCTCTTACGATCTGACTCCGCAGGGTTTCGATTCCGATTCAAACCTATTTACTGACCAGTACACACTTGAGTTAGAAGGTGAGAACGATGTCTGAGATCAAACCCGATCAGCTCGGAGCCGAAATTGGCGAAGTTCTGCAGACGTTTAATCACTCGGTGGTTACATCTACAGACGAAGCTGCAGCCGAAGTTGGCAAGATGGCCGTTTCAGAGCTGAAGAAGAAGAACTCCGGAGCTAAGCCGTGGAAAAACTATCCGAAGGGATGGACGGTCAAAAAAGAAAAGACCGGAACGGTCGTCGTTTGGAACTCGAAGAGTTACAGACTGACGCACCTGCTCGAGAAGGGACACCGGACGAACTATAAGTCAGGTGTCTTTGGAACTCAGCAAAAGACTAAGGCTTTCCCTCATATCGCCCAGGTTGAGGATATGGTTCAGGAAAAGTTTCCCGAAATTCTGGCAAGAAAGATTCAAATTCAAAAATAAACGAAAGGAAAATACTGACATGGCTAAAAAGGTTCAGTTTGGTATCAAGGATCTTACAGTCTGGCCTCTCACAGAGACCATGACGTCCAGCGGTCTCTCAATCTCTTATGGAACTGCTGTCTCCATTCCCGGAACAACGAAGATCCAGCTCGATCCTGCCGGTTCAGAACCCTCGCCTTTCTACGCTGACGATACAACTTATTATGTACCGACCGGAAAGAGCCAGGGCTACACGGGCTCATTTGATAACGCGCTCATCCCTGACGCGATCAAAACAGCCTACATGAACTACATCAAGGATGCGAACGGAAATCTCGTTGAACTCGAGAACTCCGAGACGAAGTATTTCGCCCTCGCTTTCGCCAAAGAGACAGACGATGCTCGTGATATGCGCTTCGTTTTCTACAAGTGCTGCTTCTCGAACAGGCTTTCTGTTTCCGGTGACACAACAACCGACACGACTACTCCTGAAACCCAGAACGCTTCCCTCAAGATCGTTCCCACGGCTCAGAAGTACACACTCGGCGGAGAATCCCGGTCCGTTGTTTCTGCCGTTACCGGCGACGAGACTTCGACTGCTTCTTATGAGGCATGGTTCACAACCGTTCAGGAGCCGTCCTAGGTAGACGCGAACACTGTTCCCGGAAATACCGTTCCCGGAAACGAAACGGTCCCGGGTAACGATGACGAGAACGGATGACCGAAATTCAAAATAAAAAGTTTTGGTTCCCGGGGGCTTCGGCTCCCGGGAATTTTTTGAAATAGTGAGGAAATTGAATATGCGAACGACATTTACGATAGGAAATTCAACGGTTGACGGCTTTTATTCAGCTGTCACACCCATTATCTTCCGTCAGGTCTTTAAAAGAGACTTTCTGAGGGAGAATAACGCGATCAGTGCCAGGCTGGTCACAAGAACGAAGAAATTGAAGAAGCTGACGAAAGTCCAGATGGAAATCGCAGCCAAAAGTGAAGACGGCACAGCCGACAAGGACGAGCTCATCGACGCGATCAACGAGGCGATGAACGAAGACGACTATCTCGTGCTCGCTGATCAGGAAGAACTCGGGCTGATGCTTCTCTTCATCATGATCAAACAGGAAGAGCTCAGGGATCTGGGTCTTCTTTCCAAACTCACCCAGGATGATTACATGAACTTCCTGAACGGTTACGACTATCAGGAGCTCGCGGCCGCAGGAAGACAGGCTCTCATGGAGTGGAGTAAAGACGCGAAGGCAGCCGTAGAAAGAAAAAACCTACAGAGCCGAGCACCCGGGAACTGACGACAGCTCTCTTCACGCTCAGAGCGAAACAGATCGGATTCTCTCTTGAGGATCTGAATCTCGTGTCGTTCGGCTTTGTGAATGAAATTTTAACGGAGTCGTCGAATGACTCTTACGATTACCCGATCGAAGGAACAGCTGACGATCTCAAGAAGATGTTAGGAGGAAAATAATGGCAAGCGGTGGTCAGATCAAAGGAATTACCATAAAGATTGAAGGCGATACCAGTGATCTGGCTAAATCGCTAACCAAAGTAAACGGCGACATCAAGAAGACCAGTTCTGCTCTGAAGGATGTCGAAAAAGCCCTCAAGTTAGATCCCGGCAATACTGAACTGCTCGCTCAGAAGCAGCAGCTCCTCGCGAAGCAGATCGAGCAGACGGCTCAAAAGCTGGAACTCGAGCAAACGGCCGCGAACGATGCAAAAGAAGCACTCGAGCTCGGCAATATCAGCCAGGAAGAGTACGCTACTCTCCAGGCTGAAGTTGCGAGTACATCCGCGTCCCTGGAAGAACTCCAGCAGGCCGCAGCCGACGCAGGGAATGATCTCGGCGATGCAGGTGATGAAGCTGAGGATGCAGGCGAGCAGGCTGAAGAGAGTGGCTCGGCTTTCGAAGGCTGGGGCACAACAGTAGCAGCAGCGGCGGCAGCAGCAGCGGCGGCGGTGGCTGCCGTTTCAGCTGCGATCTACAAGGCCGGAGAAGCGATGGTCAGTATGACCCTCGACACGGGAAACCTCGCCGATCAGCTCAACACGATGAGCTCTGTCACAGGTCTATCGACTGAAACGCTCCAGGAGATGAACTATGCCACGGAGCTCCTCGATGTATCGACCGATACGATCTCTGGTTCAATGGTCAAACTACTGAAAGTCATGGGAAACGCAGCCGACGGTTCACAGTCAGCACTGGACGCATTCTCCGCTCTCGGTATTTCCATATATGACAATGAGGGCAGTTTGCGAGACCTCGAGGATGTATATTGGGAAGCTATCGATGCTCTAGGAGAGATTGACAGCGAAACAAGGCGTGATATGGTCGCCATGGACCTTTTCGGCCGTTCAGCTCGTGACCTCAATCCTCTCATCGAGGCAGGATCAGAAGGCTTCGCTGAACTCGCTGAAGAGGCCCACGAGGTCGGCTATGTCATGGATCAGGAGACCCTCGACGCATTCAACGATCTCGATGACAACATGAGGCGAGTCGACAACGGAGTCCAGGCGGCGAAGCAGGCTCTCGGAAACGTACTACTCCCGATCCTCACCGATCTGAGCAGCGAGGGAGTCGGATTCCTTAACGATTTCACTAACGCAGTCCTTGAGACAAACGGCGATATCGGCCAGCTCGGAGACGTAATCGACGCGATGCTGCCACAGGCCCTCGCGATTTTCGAGGAATATATGCCGCTCGTCCTTGAATTGGGAGGCTCGATCATTGAGACACTGGCGACTGCTCTCCTGGATAATCTTGATATTATCCTTCAGCGAGCTCTCGACATCGTGCTTTCCATCGTTGAGGGAATTTTGCGATACCTGCCTCAATTACTTCCGGCAGTAATTGGTATGATAAACCAGATTATTACATTTTTGATCAATAACCTGGGCCTTATCGTTAGCACAGCCCTTCAGATCGTGCTCGCCGTAGCTCAGGGTATAAGTGACAATATTGGCCAGCTCATCCCGTCCGTAGTTGCAGCGGTGCTCCAGATCGTTGAGACCTTGACTGAACCGGATTCCATCATGCAACTCATCGATGCAGCCCTTCAGATCATGCTGGCTATCGGTCAAGGTCTGATTGATGCCATCCCCGAGGTCGTTTCACGCGTACCTGAGATCATAGCTAATATCATTGAAGCATTCAGCCAGCTCGGGCCTCAGCTGGCCAGCAACGCGGCTACCTGGGGCGCAGACATGATTCAGGGCATCGTCGACGGTATCTCGAATGCCGGTTCTACTCTCAGAAACGGCCTGTCGAACGCAGCTTCGACCATTTCCTCGTATCTCGGGTTCTCGGTTCCTGAAACGGGACCTCTCCATGAGTGGGCCTATAACAACCCCGGTGCCGACATGATCGACCTGTTCACCGAAGGTATGGAAGATGAGCAGGCGAGCCTTCAGAGATCTCTTTATCAGACCTCGAACGTGATCTACGAAGGAATGTCCGGAACAGATTACACCGGAGCTCTGAACGGAATCTCGTCTCAGCTCGCTGGTCTGGGTGGAACGAACGTGATCAATGTCTATCTCGGGACCAACAAGCTCGGAACGGCCGTGGTCGGTGCTATGAACAGTGAAAATGCAAGAACGGGAGGAACGGCCTGATGCTGGGAAAATTCATAAAGATAAACAACACGACGATCCCGAACCCGAACACAGGAACCTTCAAGTCAAATATGAACCCGAACGAAAGTGAGTATTTCACCGAAAACGGGATCAGAAAGACGGTCCCGAAGAGGCTCGAGCGGCTTTCGTGGTCAGCTGAGTTTAACTGTACCTCGACCATGCTCGCCACTTTGAAAGGTTACTGTAGGCTGGCAAGGGTCAGCTGCACGATCAACGGGGTCACATACCAGGGAACACTCAGAGCTTCAGGTGATGAAAGCCTGGTCGAAAATTCTGAATATACGGCAGGAACAGACGGTCTCTGGGTTCTTCCTTTAGTATTTCAATCTTTTTGAGGTGAATCATGTATTCAAATGCGAGTCAGAGTTTTTATGACGAATTGAAAGCGAATGCTCGCATCGAGCATCTCCGAGGGACTATCGGATCGGTATCTTTTACCGATGACAATATTCTCTCGATGAACTATACGAACAGGGCCTCTGATACGAAGGACGTTTCCTTCGGTCTGGCCTATGTCGGGCAGCTGCAGTTTTCGCTCTGCGATGTGAACATTCCCCGGGGCTCGTGGAGAAATCTCCGGGTCGAGATCGAGTTCGGTCTGACTATCACTCCGGAAGATCCGGAAGAGGAACCTGAGACAGAATGGATTCCAGCCGGAGTCTTCTTTGTCACGGAAGCTCTTTGGACCGATACGTCGATAAATATCACGGCGAACGATGCCATGACGAATTTCGATAAGACGTTCGGTATCGATCAGACAACCGGAACGATCTATGACTTCCTTAGACTGCTCTGTCTGAGATGTGGAGTCAATCTGGGAATGAGCCAGGCTGATTGTGCAGCTCTCCCGAACGGAACCGAGATCCTCGGTCTTTATCCGAACAATGATATAAAAACTTGTCGTGATTTCCTCGGCTGGATCGCTCAGACTGTCGGTGGTTTCGCTACGATAGACAGAAACGGCGAGCTGGTCGTTCGTTCCTGGGCCGGTTCTTCCGTCGTGGATTCATTTACGGCTTCAGACAGGATCGCCGGATCTGTTTTCTCGGATTTCGAGACGGCCTATGCCGGCATCTCGATAGTGAACATCGAGGCAAAAACTACACAGTATTATGGCAACCAGAACGGAGCCGTGATCAATCTGGGAAGTAATCCACTACTTCAGTACGGTACCGAAGATGTTAAGAGCCGGCAGAGAAACGCACTCGCCGCGGTCGCACAGGGAATTGCCTGGACTCCGTTCCAGACCTCAATACTTTCGAATCTGGTCTACGATCTCGGAGACCTGATCGAGATGACCGGAGGAGTGGCAGGAACAGAAACGCTCACATGCTGCGTGATGTCAATTGACTGGACGATCAAAGCCCTGACGACTTTTGAAGGCTACGGAGCCGACCCTGCTCTGTCGTCAGGAAAGTCGAAAACCGACAAAGAGATCTCCGGACTGATCAGCCAGGCTTCCGAAAACGAACTCATCACATACACTTTCGCGAATGCCTCGATCATCGAGCTGGAAGAGGATGTCGAGACATCCATCTGTCAGATCCGCTTCGCGACAGTGAATCCCCGTGTGGTGAAGATCTTCCACGAGTTCGACCTTGATGTCACGGCATCCGGAGACGATCCCGTCGAGTGTGAGATTCACTATTACCTCAACGATGAGCTCCTCACCTATAAGCCGACGACCACCTGGGATAACGACGGCTTGCATCTGGTCACGCCGATGTATTTCCTGCAGTCGCTCGAACGAGGCCAGCGATATGAGTGGGAAGTCAAGATCGTCATGAAAAACGGCTCGGCTGTCATCGATCGTGATGACGCTCACGCTTTTCTTGAAGGTCAGGGACTCGTTGCGGTCGATAAATGGGACGGTCTCATCGAGATCGTTGATGATACATACATTCTCGAACTCGGCGGCGACGCTTACTTCGATTATGATGACGAGTCTGTTATCACTTCGACAAAGGCTCCTGATGTCATCACGATCACTGATCCGTCCTATATTCTCACTCTGGGCGGCGAGGCGTACTTCGATTATGACGACGAGAGTGTCGAGATCAATATGGTTCGCCCGACGTGTACGAGAATCACAGAAGACGAGGACGAAAGAGTCACGGAAGACGGCGCAACAAGAATCACGGAAGGAGATTATTAAATTATGCCATCAAAAAGAATCCCTGAACTTGATGTCGGAACCATGGGTATGGGTTCCCTTTTCGAGACCGCACAGGTCGATGGTAGCTCGGCAACGGGCTACAACTCGACGAAGGTCTCGGCCTCTGATGTGGCGAATTATGCTGCCACCCAGCAGCAATATAGTGACCTTGATACCGACGCCAAGACCCTTGTCGGCGCGATAAACGAAGCGGCACAGGGCGGTGGCGGTTCGTCTACCTTTTCGGGACTGTCTGATGTTCAGTTCGGAACATTATACAATGGTCAAATTCCGAAGTACGATTCAGCCGCACAGAAGTGGAAAAACGTTGATTTGTTCCTTCGAACTATCCTTGAATGTTGGGATGGTTCGACCGTGGGCGATGATATTGACAACTATGTACCTAACCAATTTACCCCCGAACCCGTTCTTAGGGTCATGCAAGAAGATGGAAGTAACGACTTTGACTACGCCTTTATCGGGTGCGAACGTGACAGCTTTGGCGCGGCGGTCGCCCTTGTCTTCGCCCGTTGCTATGTCAATTCCAACGGTGACAATGTGATAAAGACGGCAACGTTGGTCGATTCGACCGACAATCCGCACACGGAAATGACCGTCACATTCAAAGAGTCCGTTGTTCTAACCCCCTTGACTCTAAGTGGTGTCCTTTCCGCTGGTTCGACTACGGTCACAATATCTGATGCAAGGATTAAAGGCACGATGCTTGTTGATGTCTATACGGATGCTTATGGCGTATCACCGTCAAACGTAGTCGTGACAAACGGTTCGTGCGTTCTGACCTTTGAAGCACAGGCAAGCAATATGACGTTGAAAGTGAGGTTCTCAAACTAATGGCTTACTATCACGCATTACAAGGTGTTCCACCTACTTTAAAATCCGACATGGACGCGGTGTTGAATAAAAAGCTCGGCACGACAGGGCAGAGTTATCCTTCATCCGATTGGGCGAAGGATGTGAACATCATGGGTTTATTGCCCGAAAAAACGGCTTCGGGTGCGGTTGCGTCCTTCTCCGACGGTGCGGACGCTGTACCTATAAAGAGTGCCACTTTCGACATTGACCCGACTTTGGACGGGGTTAGTAGTGTGGGGGTTGTGCATTGTGGGAAGAACGTAATTGATAATCCTTTGGAGAGTGGTACAAGTGGTGTCGTCACTTATACGGTCAACTCGGATAAGAGTGTTACATTCAATGGAACGCCTACACAAAATACCTATGTGTATATTTATGGCGCTTATAACAGCTATGCCGATTTGGGTTTAAAGGCTGGCACTTACTACTTGTCGGGCGGTACTGCTGACGCTAAAATCTTTTTCATTCGCAATCGTGGCGGTACGACTTACAATTATCAGAATGACGGAAGTAACACAACACAAATGGATATTCAAGACGGTGATACTTTTCGCGTTTACGTTCGTTTGGCGTCGGGTGTTACTCTTACAAACGAAACAATTTACTTGATGGTTTCCGTTCAAAACGACGATACATACGAAAAGTACACAAGCGACACCCGCACCATCCTCCTCGACACGACCGTTTACGGGGGAAGTGTGACGGTTGCTGATGACGGGGATGTGACGTTGACTTCGGGTAATTGGAAAAATGTTGATTTAGGTTCTTACAATTACACCCGTTACGAAAATGCGTCAATTTCAGGGACTTATTATTACAGGTGTAACGTAACCGACCGTGACACCTCTGTATCTCAAATGGTCGCGGATGGCTATACACTTAAAGGACAGGGTGCGTCAACACTAACAAGCGATAAAACATTTGCTTATTCTGCCACACAGGGGTATTTATATTTCCGTGATGATGCAATCGAAGATAAAGACGCATTTAAAACCGCTGTAACAGGTTCGTATTTAACCTATTGTTCGACTGTCACCCCGACAGAATCCACCCTTGACCCCGTGACACCGATTCAAACCAAACTAGGCGTGAATAATATATGGTGCGATACGGGGGATGTTAGCGAGTTGATTTATAGGCAAATGGGTACGACCGTTTGGGAGGGTAAAAAGTCAACAACAGCATGGTCTACACCAATTACATTCAATGAATTTGATGCAAGTGACTATGAATACATCATGCTTACATTCCACGCATGGAAGGATAGTACAGAATATCAGTATGTTGATTTACCGATAAAAGTATCTGATATAAAGAAAAATGCAGAATACCAAACTGCGGATGATGCTACAAGGGTAGTGTATGAAGGTTCGGGAAGTACACTGTATTCACTATATGTCAGACGGGACTTAAATGAAGTATTTTATGTTTATGCAAGTACAAATTGGTCAACATCAATTCAGATGATAAAAGGTGCATAAAGGAGGGAGAGGATGGAAAATCTGAATCTTAAAGGTAGAGTAATGGTCCAGTTTTTCGACAAGGAAACGGGAAAGGAAACGGACCGCATCGAGAAACATAATCTTTTAACGAATGCAGCGCATCACCTTTTGAACGGCTGTCCGTATGGTCTCGACCGCAGGACGTGGGGTTCACTCGCCACGGAGACGGCCCAGACGAACTGGGCCGATATTTATGGAAAGGTATTCGGTGGAATCCTTGTCTTCCCCAGTTCCATTTCGGCTTCAGCCTCGCATCTTTACGAGCCTCTGTCGAATTACCCTGTCGGTTATGGATCCATGGACGGGCAGAACACGAGCGACACGAAGACAGGAACCTATAACGCTGTCGAGTCCGGAGCTGTCACAGGCGGCTTCAAATGGGTATATACTTTCGACTCCAGTAACGGAAATGGCACCTGGGACACCATCTGTCTCACTTCTTCGAAAGGCGGATTAGGTTACGTTAAGGGTAGAAGTGACGGAACGATCTTCGATTCTTATTTCAGAAGGTCGCTTCCTGCCAAAATGGAAATCGGAAGGTCGACAAATTATCAGTATTTTGTCGATGATACATACGGCTCGCAGTATCTTTCGAGACTGAAACTCCCGACCTTCGCGATTCCTCTTTACGGAAACGATATCACCGGAATACCGACAAATATAATCTCAGTCGCTGACGGAGCCAGAGCCTTCATCGACGGCATCAACGGGAAGATCTATACCTGTTCGATCAGTGGTCAGAACATCACTATCGTTCGATATAATAACGAAGAAGATCTGACTGACACGACCACAATCTCGCTTTCGCTGGCAGCAGGAGTCAACATCCCGACATATAATCGCTGCGTGGCAGACTTCGCAATCCGTGACGGTTACGCTTATCTGGGCAACCGTGGGACGAAGGTTCTCAAGGTCAATCTATCGAATGCTGCGGACGTTTCCGAGATAACGGTTACTGAACACACACACGCATATTCAGCCATCGGCATGTCGGTTCTGGCCACGGGTGATATTTATAGACACCCGGATATTATCGACGAAAACGACACGGCCCATCTGATCGGGGGCGCAGTGGCCACAGGTTCTAATTGCGACATCCCTTCACCCGTCAACGTATGGGCCGCCCGTGGTGGCAACTTTGGCGGTGTGGGCTATGGTGCTTCGATCATGACCCCGTATCTGGCTACGATCTTCAATCTTGACTCACCTCTGACGAAAGATGCTTCGAAGACTGCGAAGATCACATACACACTGACGAAATCGAGTTCCTGAGAGGGGTGATGAATTATGACACAAGATATAATGACCGCAATTTCAACCCTCGGCTTTCCGATCGTAGCCTGCGTGGCTCTCTTTCTCGGCTGCAAGTTCATGCTGACTCAGCAGCAGCAGAATACCGACAGGATGTTTGATATGTACGATAAAGCCAATTCCGAGAACAGACAGGCTATCCAGGCTTGCACTGAGGCGATCAATAAACTCTGCGACAAGCTCGACGATATAGAGAGGAAGTGAGCTCCATGTCGAAGATCCTCGATGCCGTGAGCTGGGCCGAGCAGATCGCCCGGGACGATTCTCACGGATATTCCCAAATCAACCGGTGGGGACCGGACTACGACTGTTCGTCTCTGGTCATCGCAGCTCTGGAGAGATCCGGTATCCCTGCGAGGAGCTGCGGAGCAGGAAACACCTGGACGATGCCGCCGGTTCTTCAGAACCTCGGCTTCGCCAACGTGATCGGAAAGGTCAGCGTCAGCTCCGGCTCCGGTCTGATCCGGGGCGACATCCTTTGGTCGGAAAGACACACTGCTTTCTACTGCGGAGCCGGAAAAATCGTTCACGCTTCCATCGACGAAGATGGTACAATAATAGGTAAGAAGCCAGGCGACCAGACAGGAAGGGAAATCTGCATCCGGTCGTATTACAATAAACCGTGGACTGCCGTCTACCGGTTATCTGATCAGGAAGGAACGACAGAGAAAATGATCACAGTTCAATTACCAATGCTGAAACGCGGTTCAACCGGTGAATGTGTCAGGACGGCGCAGATCCTTTTGAACGCCAACAAATTCGACTGCGGAGCCGTCGACTCGGAGTTCGGTCCGAAGACGGAAGCAGCCGTCAAGAATTTCCAGGAAGTAAACGGCCATGACGAGATCGACGGGATCATCGGACAGAATACCTGGAACGACCTTCTCAAATAATTACGGTTTTTATGCCTCTCAGCGTAACTCTGATACCGTCTGACAAGGGCATAAAAGGAAAAGGATCCCCCGGGCAGAGCCGGGGGCCTTTTTTATTGCCTGAATTTGTACCCTATTTTGTACCCTAAACGAAAGCTCGAGGGTAATACTGGAAATCGCCCATTCATACCCTATATTAAAATTTTGTCCAAACTATCAAAAATTTGTCTTTTCTTGTCCGATCGTTGACAAGAAATCGTGCGATTTTCTGTACCCTAGTTTGTACCCTATATTTGGTTAAAAAGTACCGTATAAAGCTATACACAACGACCCGAAAAGGCCTGATTTTGTTACATTTTATACTCAACTCCGCTTGTTCAAGTCCAGTACTACCCACCAATGAAAAGCCCCGATTCCGTAAGGTTTCGGGGCTTTTACTGTTTACTGTACCTCAAATTGTACCCTATATTTGTTTTGAAACTCCGGAAATCTGGTAGAGCGGAGTGACCTTCAGCTGATCAGAGATACCGACGAGCTCACCGTTCACGATGTGGTTTCCGTAGAGTGCATGCGTGTCTGTCGCGTCAGAATGCCCGAAAACCATCTTCATGGCGCGAGACGGCAGATAACCCTCAATGAGTGAGAGGAAGGTGTGTCTGAGGCAATACGGGCTGATTTTTGGCATTCCCTTAGCTTCAGCTATCCTCTGCATCGTCTGGTAATATTTCTGAGGTGACGGCTTCTGTCCGAGCTTTCCGCAAAATATCCAGTCGGTTCTCAGATCCTGCGTGATACGGAGCTGCTCCTGCAGGAGCTCCAGCGCGATCCCGTCAAGGTGAAGGGACCGGTGAGCGTTCCTGTTCTTTCCGGGCGTGATCTCGCCCTGGTTATTGATAGATCTATTTATGGTGATGATGTGAGTAACGGGATCATAGTCGCCTCGCTGGAAGCCGAGGCACTCTCCGGGCCTGCAGCCTATCATCAGCTGAAACATGAGTGCTCGTTCATACCACAGGCCCGTCGGCTCACTGAACCACCTCTGCACATCCTCGATCTGAAGGATCTCCCTTCCTTTGATCTCGGCTGACTTCGGGATATACAGGTCGGAGCTGAAATCCTCGCTGATGTACTTTCGAGGTTTGGCCCACTTCATGAACGCGGTGAGTGTCTCTTTAATCGCACCAAGTGTCTTCTTTGAAAGTTCGGCAGTCCTGCCGTCTTTTGGAGTAGCCTTCGAGATGCAGCTTTGCCACTGATCAAGGGAAATGGAGCCGACGGCCTTTTTCCCTAGCCTCGGGACCAGGTGATTGTTTCCGACTGAGACATATCTTCGATATGATGTGTTTTTTCCGCATTTTTCGACATAAAACTGCAAAAAACGGTCATAAACTTCAGAAAAACGGAGTCTTTCATCAGATTCCTCTTCGGTCAGCCATTCAACAGCCTTCTGTCGGCACTCGCGTTTCCCTTTGGCACCCGGAACGGATGAATAAAACCACTTTTTGACACCATCTTTCTGGACGGCGACTCTCCACATGGACCTATTTGACCACCAATGAGGCGAAATCTTGACTGCGTACATTGTTTTCGGCTCCCTTCTGGTATAATAGAGGTAACGGACAGAGCTGTTCGTTCATGCCTCGGTATATTGCAGTCTGGCAGGCGATCTCAACCCCGATCGCCTGCTTCATTTTTGAGAAATTCGTAATATTTCTGAAGATGTTTGAAAGTTTTTTCATCCATTTTCATAATTTCCTCAATAAAGGTTACTTTTTCACTACCAGCCGGGATCTCGATCGTGAGCTCCGGCTTTATCTCCGGCTCAGGGTCTTCGATTCCGCAAAAATCGGAAATCGGCACCTGGAAGACCCGACACATCTCAGAAACGTTCTTGACTGAGGGTGTATATTTGCCTGCTTCCCACATTTTCACGGTATGAACACCGGCTCCGATCGCAGCTGCGAGCTCGGCCTGCGTCATTTTGTTCATTTTACGATACTTCCTTATATTTTCTCCAATATTCATATAGTACCTCCTCTTAATTAGGTTTATACACCTTTGCAATACGATTGTAAAGAAAACCTCGAAAAAAGTATTGATTTAGAAACCCGAAAAGTATATCGTATAGTTAAGGTTACGAAATAGAAACCAAATTCAACGAAAGGAGGATTTCCATGAACAACAGGATCAAATCAGAAAGAGCTCTGAAGAAGATCAGCCAGGAAGAGCTCGGAAAGGCTCTCGGGGTTTCGTTCCAAACGGTCGCTAAGTGGGAGAGGAATATCGACTGCTGTCCGATCGATAAGGCCGTGAGGATGACAGAGATCTTCGGCTGCAGCCTGGAGTATCTTATCGGCAATTCCGAGACGAGGTGCTGAAAATGAGGGTTTATTCATCGAACAGCTATCCGAGGCTTCGTGAGTTCTTCCGTTCTTCCGAGGATCTGGGAAATGTGATCAATAAGAACAGGGTCACGGTCTCTAGAAAACTGAACGGGCAGGGATTCACGGAGAGAGAACAGATCCTCATCCTGAGAGCAATCGGGATCGAGGACAACGAAACAAACAGAAAGGTATTTTTCACTGCATGAACGAAGGTATGATTTTTATTCTTGAGTGCATAGATATGGTGCTCATCATGGTCGCGATCCTTGGATCGCTCTACATTAAGCTCTTCGTCGTAAACGAGCTGGACCGTCTGAGAGACAAGAACAGCCACCTGTCGGCCGAGGTCGAGCAGTTGAAGGCAAAGCAGCGCGTTTATGAGAAGAGACTGCATCAGGCAGCTCATCCGGAGCATATCGTTTTTCACTGCGCTCCGCCTCAGAAGAAGAACGAAGTCGAGTTCGGAGGTTTCTGAAAATGAGAGAAGTAAATGTAAGAAGATGGCGGAAGGCCGTCGGCGAGGCTTCCAAAAACACAGGACTCTCCGTTCAGGAGCTCGGTCTCGCAGCCGGATTCTGCCGGACATATCTCTACGACAGGAAGACAACGACTGATCCTCATCTCTCGATGATCAAATTCATCTCGCAGAAGTCAGGATGCTCAGTCGACTGGATGCTCGGCCTGTCTGACGAGGAAATGAGGTGAACCATGGCTAAGAAGATCAAAGTAGTGGTTAAAGAAGTTGGATCCAGAGCGAAAGAGATCGAAGTCGTCAACAAGCTCGAATCGTTTCAGACTCTGGTTGACGGGTACATCGAGTGCGTTACGGTCAGGATCGCTGGAGAGGTCGGTGTGATGATCGTAAACGATGAAGGAAAGCTGCGGGGTGACTGCAAGTTCAATTTTGACTTTCTAGGTCTCGATCAAATCTTCGGCGATGTGGTTTTCGCCGGAATCTACGGAGACGAGTTCACCGACTGCCCGTTCAATGCTGATGAAGTGGAGGATTTTTTGACATGATCGAGACTATCAAAACATCCGACGGGATCGGGATCAAGATGCAGGGGCATGCCGAAGACATTTTCAGAGAGATGTGCGCGGTCGTCAACTCTGTTGTCGACAACCTGATCATCGAGGAGCATCGCGAAGAGTTCATTGACGACCTTCCGAACCTTATCAGGGCGCACCGTCAGACCATTGACACAACCTTCAAGGTTGACCTCGACGCGCTGAACAGGGGGAAAGAAGAATGATTTATATCTGTAACGATTGTGGCGAGATCTTCGATGAGAACGACGCAGAGGTCAGTTCCTACGATATCGAAGACGATCTCGGTGTCGGCGGCCTTTTCGTCGATCACCACACAGCCACCTGTTTCGTCTGCCCGGAGTGCGGATCAGACGATATTGAAGAATACAACGAAGAAGATGAAGAAGAATGAAAGATCCCGTGGAGCGATGCCTTCAAAATGGGAAAAGGTCGAAAGGCAGCACTGACCACGAGATCAAAACAGAACAGAGTCCCGGATCACGGAACGACAGAAATGTGAACAGGGACCATTCCACCTCAATTATATCAGTTTTTCACGGGGTGGTAACACTAACGATATAGGAGGAATTTATGTCAAGAAAAGCCATGATCGAGTTTGACAAGGATGAGCTCTGGCCGATGATCCGAAGGAGATGTCACTCGAAAGAGTCCGAAATTTACGAAAAGATCAGCAGGATCACCGGGAGCACCGTTCCCACGATCAGGAGCTGGTTCAATGCCGGAAGGATGCCGGCTCTCTCATACCAGACGATAATCGCCTGGACCAGCGCGAAGAAAGCCGAGGCGAAGACGGAAGAACCCGAACCGGTTCAGGTATCTGTCGAGGATATCTCTCCGGACATCTTCGAAGAAGAAACGAGGTCCGCGGTCGATCAGTTCGTCGACCTGACGTGGGAGCTGGCAGACAAAGCTCCGTTCGAATACATGCAGATCATCAAGGAATTGATCATTTTTGAGAGAACGGGAGGAAAGAACACATGAGTGAGGAGCCTTTATCAATTTACGAGATCCTGGGTAAGATCCAGCAGTCAGTCAAGGCACCGAAGGGTCAGTATAACTCTTTCGGTAAGTATTCCTATAGATCAGCCGAAGACATCATGGAAGCCGTGAAGCCGGCTCTGAAAGAGTTCAAGGCTTTCATCACCTGCTCCGACGAGATCGTTGAGGTCGGCGGCCGTAACTATGTAAAAGCCACGGCGACTCTCAGTACCGATCGCGAAGGCCGCATCTCGGCTTCGGCTTATGCCAGGGAGCCGGAAACGAAGAAAGGAATGGACGAGATGCAGATCACCGGAGCCGCGAGCTCATACGCGAGAAAATACGCTCTCGCCGGTCTCCTGCTCCTGGACGATAACAAGGACGCAGACTCTGTTCCGCTCACCAACGTGGAAGCCGAGCCCGTCGCCGAGGATGAGGCGACGAAGAAAGCCGTGATGGATGATTTCCTCGGCCTCTGTAAGAACAACCACCTGGTCGCGTCCTATGTAGCCGCAGCATACGGCCTCACAAAGAAGCCGTCAGTCGCTCAGGTTATCCAGGTCACGGATTCCGTCAGAAACCTCGTGGCAGCCAACCAGATACCACTTGAATGGAGGGTGCAGCAGTGAGTCAGGATTCAGTAAATATAGACCGCTATCGATATATAGGCGGCTCAGATCTCCCGGCGATCATGAACATCAGCTCGTTCAAAACGAGGTGGCAGCTCCTGCTCGAGAAGGCCCAGATCCGCGAAGATACCTTTGAGGGAAACAAGTACACGGAGTACGGCAACACTATGGAACCAAAGATCCGCGACTACTTGAGTAGTAAGTTCGGGCAGTTCGATGAGGGCCGCCACTACTGCAAGCTCGGAGACATCGACTGCCGCCTTCATACCGACGGTGAGAACATCGCGAAGAAGACGATATTGGAGATCAAGACAACTTCCCATATATTTACCGCGGTCGATGAATACAAAAGCTATCTTGTGCAGCTCCTGTTCTACATGAGGATGCTGAACTGCCCGAAAGGCATCCTGGCTGTCTATTCCAGGCCCGACGATATGAGCGAGGAGTTCGATTTCAAAAGGCTCCAGGTATTTAAGATAAAACTGTCCGATTATACGGACCTTCTCGACGAGATCACGGCAGCCATTCAGATGTTCTATCAGGATCTGCTGAAGCTCAGGGAGAACCCGTTTCTGACACAGGAAGACCTGATGCCTGCGGATGTAGCTTCCCTGGCTAAAAGGTACAGTGAGCTGAAGGCTCAGGAAGACCAGCTGAAAGAAGTTGAAAAGGAACGAAAAGAGATCGAAGGAAAGCTCTGCTCCGCGATCCTCGCTTCCGGATATAAGTCTTTCGACGGTTTCGGCTGCAAGTTCACGGCCGTTCCGGGAAAGGCTGCATCGACAGAGACGGTCTTCGAGTTCGACGCGGATTCATTTGAAAATGACCATCCGCGCCTGTTCAAGAAGTACCTGAAAGCGATCGAGAAGAAGTCTTCCGGAAAGAAGGACACCGTGAAGCTGACGAGGTTGGAAAAATGATCGACTGGTACCAGATGAGCGAGACCTGTTGGCTCTCTTCGGTTCTCTTCAAGGGAGCTTCGTACATCATCGAGAAGAGAGCTGACGGGTATCAGGTGAAGGTTTCGACCCTGTACGGGACCAGAGTTCTTTATTCAGGGCTCGACACCTTCGCGATCGCGAAAGAGAAAGCTGAAGAAAATCTATTTTGGAGGATGAGAAAATGAATATTTGCGTTTTAGTTGGAAGGCTGACGAAAGATCCGGAGATGTCCGTCAGTCAGAATCAGATCCCCTGCTGCAAGTTCACGATTGCAGTCGACAGGAGATTCAAGGACCAGAACGGCCAGAGACAGACCGATTTCATCAACTGCGTCGCGTGGAGACAGACGGCTCAGTTTATCGGGAACTATTTCAGGAAGGGATCTCGAATCGGTGTCACTGGATCCATTCAGACAAGGAACTATGATGACCAGTACGGCCAGAAAAGATATGTGACGGAGATAATCGTTGATGCTGCGGAGTTTGTCGATAGTAAGCAGGAAGCAACTCCTGCTCAGCCTCAGATCGCTCCGCCTATGCCGACGGCTCCTGTTGCTCCGGCACCCGTAGCAGCTCCTGCAGCTCCTGCTCCGACAGTGGCCGATATGAGACCTAAGCCGCCGATGCAGAATGTGTCTATCTCCGATCTCGAGCAGTACGGTCAGCTCCCGTTTGAATTATGAGGATTGAGATCGACATTCCCGGGAATCCGCCGACAGCCACTGCCCAGCAGAAAGGGGAGACCGTCATCAGGGGCCGTATTCATCACTATGAAAAGGCTAACGTCAGACTGGCGAAGCAGGAGATCGCGTACAAGATCAAGAAGTGCGCTCCTGCTCAGCCTCTGACCGGGCCGATCCATCTGATGATCGAGTGGGCCTTCGAGCTGAAGAGTCAGAAAAAGGCTGCGTGGAAGATCACTCGGCCTGACCTCGACAACCTTGAGAAAGGTCTGCTGGATATCATGACCGACCTTGGGTTCTGGAAGGATGACGCTCAGGTCGCCGTGAAACAGACCTGTAAGAAGGCCGTTCCTGTCGGAAAGGGGTGCCTGAAGATTTTAATCGAGGAGCTGGAAGATGAGTGAGTTATTTATCAAGGTTTATAAATGGATGATTGACATGGGTCTCAAAGGTGCCGATCTGATGGTCTATGCTTTCCTATACACCATGAACGAGCGAAATCACACGGTCCGCGGTCAGAAATACATCAGCGAGAATACCGGCATCTGTCTTGATCAGGTCGGTCGAGCTCTTCGTCGGCTTCGTGATCTGGGACTCGTTGATTCAATCAGTGGATCTACTGCAAATTCGTCACGACAATTTGTCGTTACGACAAAAAGTCGTTACGACAAAATGTCGGAATTGACACGACAAAATGTCGGAATTGACACGACAAAATGTCGGATTGAATCCGACAAAATGTCGGAACCCTTAATAGGTAATAAGAGATATAACGAGAGATATAAAGAGAGATATAACAAGAAATCACAAGTCGCTCACTCGCGTTCGCTGGATGAGATCGCAGCTGAAACTCTGGTCTCTCTTTCTCTTCCATCCTACCCGAACCTGATGGAGAGCATTCTCGGATTTATCGATCACCGGAAGAAGATGAAGAAGCCTCTGACCGATCGGGCGATCACTCTCAATATCAAGAAAGCACATAAGTTATCCGATGGAGATCCTGCCAAAATGACCGATCTGTTCAATCTGGCAGTCGAGAGGGGATGGCAGGGTATCTACCCGGAGAAGGAAAACACGAAGGGAGGAAAGTTCAATGCAAATGACACGGAAGACGATGAGCCGTTTTTTAAACCGACTGATTAAGGTCTATCCGGGATTCAAGACGAAGATCTTCGACAATTCCTCGTTTATCGATAACTGGATGACGAAGTTCGGAGACCAGGACGAGGAGCTCATGAACGAAGCAGCTCAGATCTGGACGGACAGAAACCGGTTCTTTCCGACAACCGATGAGTTTCACAGAGCTCTTCTGGTCGCAGCTCACAGGAAGACGGTCCGTGACCAGGAAGAGTACGAACGTACTCATCCGACCTCGCCGGAAGACCAGGCGGTCATCGATACTCTGATCATAGATCTATTCGAGGGGGATGACGATGAAGATTAACATGAGCGAGATTCAGAGAGAGTCTGAATCCAGGAAGAGGATCCAGCAGGAAGCGAAGCTCTGGCTCAATGAGCTCTACCGGATGAGTAAAGGCGAGCTGAAGGAAAAGCAGGAGCGAGCCGAGCGGCTCAAGCCCGATGACGGGGCCATCGACTACAGTAAAGACAAGATTCAGAATGCGAGCACGAGCTCACAGGAAGAGAGGCTCCTGAATTACGCGATGGCCGTCGCCGCAGTCGAGAAGCTGAAAGAGAAGATCGGCAGGGCAGAGAGGGAACGCTGCGAGATGATCGATAAGCTGGCCGACGGCTACGAGAGGGAGATCCTTTATGCCAGGCATATCAACTTCAAGAACTGGAACCAGATCGAGAAGGAAAAGAGGATCTCCGTCAGTACGGCTCACCGGATATACAACAGAGCTCTCGAACACATCTATCCATTCATCAAGGAGAACGAATATGGCAAACCATAAGATTTTGAATCAGACGACACTCGCAGGGCTCGAGGATCTCGACAGCCAGATCAGGGACGCGATGTGCTGTCTGGAAAGTAACCCGTCGAAGATCGCGAGGCTCTCCGGAGTCAATCGCAAGATCTTTAACGAGATTCATAAAGGCTCGACATTCCCGGGACTGGATAAGGTCATCATGATCGCTGATGCTCTCGGAATGGACGAAATAACGATCAAATGGAGGTGATTGAAAATGAAAGCGATTATTATCACGGCCATGATCTGTCTGACCTTAGTAATGATCAGCTGGATCAATAAAGACAAGCCGAGGAGGGATGTAAGATGATTAAGATATCCAGGTGGAGATCATGTGTCAATAATCCACCTAAGAAAGACGGAGATTATTTGGTTATAAAGTTGCATAACCATAAACTAAGCTATGCTTCAAAGCTGCCCTATACTACGATATGGGGATGGAATACATATCGCGATCCGTGGGGTGGCGAACATTCTAACCGTATCGAGATAACCGATAAGTCGTACCTTTGGGCAGAAGTGACATACGAAAAGCGGAAGATCCACAAGAAGATGAAAGGCGGTGATGATAATGAAAAAACAAGGAAATGGAAAAAAGAAATTGATTATGGTAATTATCCGCATTACATTTGCCCTTATTGTAATGAAGAAAATAGTTGGCAATCCCCGTTTTGTCCTATGTGTGGTAAAAAGATAAAAAGTGAAGATGAGAATGACGGTTTGGAATTAAATGATGATATACCCGAGTGCTTATGTTTTCGTGACGATTGTATATATATTGATGCAACAGGTGTGTGTATGAATCCTTCACACCCATCTGAATTATATTGTCATTATGAAAGGCGGTGAAGGGGAATGAATTTGATTGATGTATTGAAAGACCTGAACGAAAGGCTGGCGAGAGTTGAAAAACTGCTCTCACTCACAGTTATCGAGAAGCAAGAAAAACAGTTTGGTGAAGACGGGGATCTGAAATGTAACGTGGCATACCTCACTTTATTCCCGGAATACAAGGCGAAAGAATGGAATGATCTGATGGATGAGATCAGGGTTCTAGGTTGGGATTTCAAGACGGGGAAGCCGCTTTACCGAAAAGATTTTGAAAGCGAGGAAGAAGAGGATGATAATACTTGAGATCGATAACCCGAAGACCGCCGGGAAGCTCCTGAAGGACATCAGGCTTTCGCACAATCTCACCCAGGCAGACGCGGCGCGGTCAATGGATATGTTACCGGAGACGCTTTCCAGAATGGAGAGGGGAGTCAAGTCGATCAGTATTGAGAACCTTGACCGCATGGCTTCATATTACGCGATCGATGAGATCAGAATATATCCGGGGAGGAAAGAGACATGAAGAAGATTTTGATAGCTGTTCCCTGCGGATCGCAGGTCGCGACAGGCTTCGCTGCATCGATGACGACGATCAAGAAGCCGGAGCTCTGTTCCATGCTCTTCCTGGAAGGCTCGCTGATCTATGATGCCAGGAATAAGATCGCGAGAACTGCAGTCGACATCGGCTCCGATCTGGTCATGTGGTTCGATTCAGACATGATCCTTCCGGTTGACACGATCGTCCGGCTCCTGAGCGACATCACCATGGGTGAGCTCGATATCGTGTCCGGACTTTACTTCCAGCGAGTTTCGCCGTACAAGCCGGTCCTGTTCAAGAAGCTGGATATTGAAGACGGTATCGGGAAGCAAGAGTTCTATGACGGAGAGCTCACCGGAATCCACGAGGTCGAAGGAATAGGTTTCGGGTGTGTACTAATGAAGACACAGGTTCTGTTCGATGTACTGAACTATTTCGGAGACGCATTCTCTCCGATCGGGAAGGTTGGTGAGGATCTGTCCTTCTGCTGGAGAGCGAGACAGCTCGGCTATAAGATACACGCTGACCTTGATGTGAAGCTCGGCCATGTCGGCCACATGGTCATTGATGAGAAATTTTTTCGCAATTTGACAAAAGTTGACACACCGTGACACATTTAGTTGTGATATTATGCTAGTAGTAAAACTGAGGAAGGATCGCGAGGTCCTTCCTTTTTTCATGCCTGAAAGTGAGGAACGACAGTGAAAAAGTACAAGGCGATATTTAAAAAGCCTGGCGAGGATCCAACGGTCGAGTATCTCAGTAACAGCCTCATGTTCCTGGATGCGAAGCTCGGAGGAAAGCCCGAAGCTCTGCAGGTAAGAACTGAGGATGACAAGAAAATCGTCATCTTCAGAGATGAGACTGCGGTGCTGCGTCAGAAAGATTACAACTTCACACTGATGGTCGTACCGACGGTGAAGAAATCATGGATCGATATCATCGGCAGCGCGATCATCTTCGGAAGGAATGACGATGACGAAATCGAGGATTGCCCTCTGACTTTGGAAGAAGCTGAGGAGCTGATGCAGGAACCCTACGATGAATGACAGGAAGTTCGGTCTCAATGATAAGAGATGGGAAGATCTCCGGGCGTTCATCCTGGCTCGTGACAATTATCTCGACCAGGAGCTGACGCGGTACGGAAAGAGGATCGAGGCGAATACTGTTCATCATATCTTTCCTAGAGAATACTTCCCGGAGTACAGATACGAGCCGTGGAACCTGATCTCTTTATCGAGGGACACTCACAACAAGCTGCACGACAGGACAGGAAGGAAACTTACTGAAAAGGGCTGGGATCTTCTCGTCAGAACAGCGAGGAAGAACGGGATCGAGATTGACGAAGGACTTCACGAAGCGATCGTCAGCTGAGATCCCCCCCGGGGTCGACGATATTTTTCGACCTCTTGGGAGAA
>Ga0310690_10002622_pt1 | contig 28941 bp, 26 predicted proteins | sample AusTroGonzalo_MG_2_FD_207661 | JGI IMG/M metagenome (GOLD analysis project Ga0310690, IMG submission 207661) | Bovine rumen microbial communities from tropical cattle in Woodstock, Queensland, Australia - Gonzalo_04 (v2) (version 2) | ecosystem: Host-associated > Mammals > Digestive system >...
ATGTCCTTGTTGTCCCTGTAGAAGTTAGCCATTGTCCTGCCCCTTGTTCTTTATGGCCTTTATCATCGCCGGAATTACTGCATTGAGGTCGCCGACGATGCCGTAGTGGGCGACCTGGAAAATGGGCGCGTCGCGGTCCGTGTTGATCGCGATGATTTTCGCGGAGTCCTTCATGCCCGCGAGATGCTGCACCGCGCCGGAGACGCCGCAGCTTATCATGAGGGCCGGGCGCACGGTGACGCCGGTCTGGCCGATCTGGCGCTCGTGCTCGCAGTAGCCGAGGTCGACGGCTGCGCGGCTGCCGCCGAAGGCGCCGCCAAGCGCCGCCGCGAGGTCGCGTATAAGCTTGAAGTTCTCCTTCGAGCCAACGCCTGCGCCGCCCACGACGATGATGCGCGAGCCCTTGAGGTTCACGGACGAAACGCGGCGGACTATCTCCACGACCTCGGTCGGGATCTCCACCCCTTCAAGGTGCGAGGAATGGCGGACGACTTCGCCCTTGCGCGATTCGTCGCGCACCATCGGCTTCATGACGCCTTCGCGCACAGTCGCCATCTGCGGCCAGTTGCGGGCGTTCACGATTGTCGCGATGATGTTGCCGCCGAACGCTGGGCGTATCTGGTGAAGGACGTTCTCGAACTTCTCGCCCGTCTTCTTGTCTTCGTAGTCGCCGATCTGGAGGTCGGTGCAGTCGGCCGTAAGCCCGCACCTCAGCGCGGATGCAACCGCAGGCGCGAGGTCGCGCCCCATGTGCGTCGCCCCGAAGATGACGATCTGAGGGTTCTCCTCCTTGACAAGCTCTACCATCGCATGGCGATACGCCTTGTTGCGGAAGACCTTGAGCTCAGGGTCGTCGATAAGATGGACCGTGTCGGCGCCGCCGGCGAAAAGCTCGGCCGCAAGCCCCTCCACTCCATAGCCCATGAGCACCGCGCCGACCTTTACGCCGAGGCGGCCCGCAAGCTCGCGCGCCTTCCCCAGCAGCTCGAACGGAACCTCGGAGAGCTTGCCGTCCTCCTGCTCCGCAAAGACCCAGACTTCGCCTTGTGTGTTCTTCATGTCGCTTACCCTATCGTATGGTCCTTGATCAGCTCGCCGACGAGGCCGGAAACGCCCTCGTCAGTCGCCGGAATCTCCTTGAACTCTCCGCCCGCAAGGACGACCGACTGAATCTTGTTGACGCTTGTCGGGGAACCGGCAAAGCCGCAGCGCTCGGCTTCGCAGCCGATGTCGTCGCATGAAAGCGTTTCCGGCTCAGCGTTCTTGTGCTTCATCACGAGGCGCATCTGATATGGGCGCAGCTCTCCGAACTTCTCGGTCACGGTAAAGAGCGCCGGCAGCTTGGCGCGGCAAGTCTCCACGCCCGTCCCGATGTCGCGCGTAGCCACGGCGACAGAGCCGTCGAGCTCGAGCTTTTCAAGATAGGTAACAACCGCGCAGTCGAGCTTCTCGCCGATCTGCGGGCCCACCTGGGCCGTGTCGCCGTCGATTGCCTGCCTTCCGCAGAAAACGAGGTCGGGGGAGAACTTCTTCACCGCCTGGGAAAGGATGTAGCTCGTGGCAAGCGTGTCGGAGCCTGCGGCCTTGCGGTCGGTCACCAGCACGGCGCGGTCGGCGCCGCACATAAGCGCCTCGCGCAGGATCGCCGCAGCCGCAGGAAGCCCCATCGTGATCACCGTTACGGTTCCGCCGTAGGTTTCCTTGACCTGCAACGCCGCCTCGAGGGCGCATTTGTCCTCTGGATTGAACACCGCAGGCAGCGCGGCGCGGTTGATCGTGCCGTCCGCCTTCATGGCGTCGCCCGTCACCTTGTTCGTATCAGGAACCTGCTTTATGCAGACAACACAGTTGTAGCCATTCATAAGTTTGATTATTATACCAAAAACGGTTAGACTTTTTCAGCTTTCGGCGCCCTCCACCACTTTCGGCAGAAGAAACTCGTCGCCTGTGCGCCTTGGCGCGTTGGCGAGCGCCTCCTCCACGTCCATGGAAGGTCTTACGACATCCTCGCGGAATGCATTCACGAGAGGACGCCCGTGCATCATCGGCTCCACGCCGTCGACGTTCACCGAAGATATCTTCTCGACATATCCGACGATGCTCTCGAGCTGAGGCTGAAAGACTGCCTTTTCCTCGTCGGAAAGCTCTATCCGCGCAAGATCGGCCACGTAGGCTACGTCGATCTTCATATTCCGCCCTCCGCCTCATTTTGCCCAGCATGGCGACATGAAGTTGCCGGCTGCGCTGAACATCTGGCGAGGCTTGTCGCCGTCTTCAAGCGTGTCGATCACGAATATCGCACGGTCGCGGTTCGCGGCGAGATGGCGGGAATCCCTCGACCAGGAAGGATGCTCCCAGTTCGCGGGCTCGGTGACGAGCTTCGCCGTGGCGTCGCCCTCTGCGGGATTCATGACGGCCACCTGCGCACCTCCGCGCTTTGTGATGTAGGCGATGCGCCCGTCTGCGCCCCAGTCGGGATCGACATTCTCGCGACCACGAGACGTAAGACGGCGCTTCGCCTTCGTTGCGACGTCTATGACGTAGATCTGCGGATGGCGCGACTCGTTTGAGACGTAGGCGATCTTCCGGCCGTCGGGACTCCACACCGGCTGGCCTTCGCTGGCAAGCGGGGTGTTGGTAAGCCTCACGAAGCGCTCGCCCTCGATGACGTAAAGCTCCGGATTGCCCTGGAAGGAAAGAATCGCCGCGATCTTCCTGCCGTCAGGCGAAACGGCAAGCCCGGCCGGAGTCCCCTTGAGAGACCACTTCAAGCGGCGCTGCGACGAGGCGATGTCCATCTCCCACACCTGGGGAGCTCCGTTGCGGTCGCTAATATAGACGATGCCGTTCGCTGCATGCCAGCGTGGGAAGATGGTCATCTTTGCGTCGCTTGTAAGCTGGCGTATGTCATACCCGTCGGGATACGAAACGCACAGCTCGCTCGGCACGCTCATCCCCTTCGCGGCCTGCTTGCCGCGGTTGAGGAAGAGGATGCGGTCGCATGCGAAGCCCTTCTGCTTTCCGTTGGAATAGGCCTCAACCATCGCATCAGAAAACTTGCGCGCGGCCATTCTCGCTGACTTTGCGTCGGCAAAGCGCTCGCCGCAGGCAATGCTCTTGCCGCCGCCTTCCGCTCGTATGGCGCCAGGGACGCCCGAGACCCTTATGGACCCTCTCTGCTCGACCTTGAAAAGTCCCGAGAGCTCGAGGTTCTTGGAAAGGCTTTTCGCAAACGCGGGATCGCCGACCGATATCTGCACCGAGTACTTCTGCGCACCGGCGCCGGTAATGTCAACGTACTGCTCGGCAGACGCCGAGACCGAGGCTGCGGCCGCAAAGGCGACAACGACCAACTTTGTCAGTTTTTCTTTCATGTTGTGTAGTCAGCGTTGATGTGAACGTATTCAGTTGAAAAGTCGCACGTGTATATCGAGGAGGAATGCGGACCCAGGTGCAGATCGACGACGACCTCGAACGAGTCCTTCTTCATGACCGACGCGAGGCGGTCCAGCTGTGCGGAATCGGCGACCTTGCCGCGGCGAAACGCCCATACGCCGTCGTAGAAGACCTCCGCCTTCATGTCCTCGACAGCCGCGCCGGAGTATCCTACCGCCGCCAGCACCCTTCCCCAGTTGGGATCGCGGCCAAACCAGCTCGTCTTCGCAAGAGGCGACTTCGCTACGGCCCTCGCGGCCCTCGCGGCATCCTTCTCGCTCTTCGCCCCCTTCACGGTGACGGTGACGAACTTGGTCGCGCCCTCTCCGTCTGTCGCCATCTGACGGGCGAGCGAAACGCACACGGACTCAAGCGCCGCGAGGAAAACCCTGAAGTCGTTCCCGCCATGAGAGATCTTCGCGTTTCCGGCGAGTCCCGAGGCCATGAGGAAGACTGAGTCGTTTGTCGATTCGTCGCCATCCACCACGAGCCTGTTGAAGCTCTTTCCTATCGCCATGAGAAGCGCACGGCGCAGCATGCGCGGCGAAATCGCGGCGTCGGTCGTTATGAAGCCGAGCATCGTCGCCATGTTGGGCTCGATCATCCCGGAGCCCTTCGACATCCCGCCCACGGTGACTTTCTTCCCGCCGATCACACATGTCGCGCACGCCTGCTTTGGCCGGGTGTCAGTCGTCATGACGGCCTTCTCCGCGGCGAGTGAGTGGTCGGGCGACGAGCCAAGGCCCTTCGCGGCAGCCTTCATCCCGGAAAGCAACCTGTCAACCGGCAGCCTGCGGCCTATGACGCCCGTCGAGGCGACAAGCACGCTCCCGTTCTCAAGCCCAAGCTCGCGCTCAGTCGCGCGCGCAGAGCGCTCCGCGTCCTTGAGCCCGGCAGTTCCCGTGCATGCATTGGCGCAGCCGGAGTTCGCGAGGATCGCCCTGACGCCGGACGAGCAGCCTGCAGGGCCGAGGACGGCCCTGTCGTAGAGAACTGGCGCCGCGGCGACCTTGTTCGTCGTGAAAACGGCGGCGGTGGCGCAAGGGACGTCGGCTACGACAAGCGCAACGTCGTTGCGTCCCTTGTATTTTATCTCCGCCGCGACGCCCGCCGCGCGAAACCCCTTGGCGGACGCGACTCCGCCTTCGACTGCCGCTATGCCGCCATTGCGCTGGCGCCGCCCTGCGGCGATTCGTTTAGCGTTCATCCGGCTCCACGTCGGGCCGTTTGCCCCTGTACCACCAGTACATGATCGGCGTCGCGATGAACACCGAGCTGAACGTGCCGGCGACGATGCCAATGAGCATTATGAAGGCGAAGTCGAATATCGACCCGTCGCCAAAGGCGAACAGGGCGAGAATCGCGAAGAGCGTCGTCACGGAGGTGATCACCGTGCGCGAGAGGCACGAGTTGACCGCGACGTTGCAGAGGTCGTAGAACGTCAGCCTCTTGTCGCGGCGCAGCATCTCGCGGACGCGGTCGAAGACGACCACCGTGTCGTTGACGGAGTAGCCGATGATGGTGAGGACGGCCGTTATAACGATCAGCGATATCTGGCGGCCGCAGAGCGAGAAGAGCACTATCGAGAAGAGCGCGTCGTGGGCAAGCGCGACAAGTGCGCCGAGGCCGAAGCCGAAGCGGAAGCGGAAGCCGACGTAGACGAGGATCGCGACAAGCGAGAAGAGGACGGCATAGGTTCCGCTCTTCTTGAGGTCGGCGCCGACGATGGAGCCAACCTCGTCAACGCTCGCGGTCTTGAAGGCGGCCTTCGGGAAGCTCTTCTGGAGAAGGCCCGTCACATACGCGCCGACGTCGCGCCCTTCCAAGGCACGGCCCTTGTCGGTCTCGGCAGTCTCGCCGGTCTTGAGGAGAAGCGTGGTGGAGCCGACGCCTTCCTGATACTGTATGACGGCAGCATTGTCGAAGTCGTTGATCGCCGCGCGGATGTCGGCGACGGAGGGCTTCTCGTTTTCGTCGAGGTTGTAGACGATGGAAGTTCCGCCCGTGAGGTCAACCGAGAGGACCGACGCGGGATTCGCGAGGAACCTGATGGCGAATATCGCGGCGGCCACGGCGATGAAGGAGAACGACCCCGCCACCGTGAACTTCGTAAGCTTCATGAAGTCGAACTTCGGATTCTTGAAGATGCTGAGCATCTTGAACGGCTTCGCGCGGCTGGGATCGACGCAGTGGTCGAAGACGAGGCGCGTCACGACGACGGCGGTGAACATGGAGATCACGACGCCCGCGGTGAGGGTGATCGCAAATCCACGCACGGGACCGGTTCCGACCACGAAGAGGATGATGCCGGTGATGATGGTCGTGAGGTTGGAGTCGAGAATCGCCGTGAAGGCGCGGCCGTAGCCGTTCTTGATGGCCTCGCCGGCGAGCTTGCCAGCGATGAACTCCTCGCGGATGCGCTCGAAGATGAGCACGTTCGCGTCAACGGCCATGCCGAGGGAGAGGACGAGGCCCGCGATACCGGGCATCGTGAGCACCGGGAGCTGCATCGAGCCGCCGCCGCCCATAGAGGGATCGTGCGCGAAGACGCCGAGGATGTTGGCGCAGATGACGAGCGCCGCAGGAAGAAGCGCGATGTCGAGGAAGAGCGCAATGTCCGCCACGAGGCCGGAGCGCCAGTAGTATATGAGCATGAAGAGCGCGACGAGCGCGAACCCTATCGACGCCGCCCACTTAGCTGCGGCAATCGCGTCTTCGCCCACCGTGGGGGCGACGGTCGTCTCGGCGAGGATCTTCATCGGCGCGGGCAGCGCACCGGCGTTGAGCTCGTTGGCGAGCTTCTGGGCCTCGGGGCCCGTGAAGCGGCCCGTTATCTGGCCGGAGGAGCCGATTTCGCTCTGGATCACCGGAGCGGAAATGAGGGAGTCGTCGAGGATGATGGCAAGCTGGCGGCCGCGGTCGGTCGGGTTCTTCGGGCCGTGCGCCTTAAGGTTCCTCGTGAGGGTGGAGAACTTGCGCCCGCCCTCAGCGTTGAGCCTGAAGCCGATGGAGAGCTGGCCGGAGGTCGGATCGCGCTCGACGGCGGCGGAGACGAGGTCCTCGCCTGTGACGCGGGGCTCCGTGGTGCGCGCGACGAAGTTCGGCAGGTAGATGCCGTTGCCTTCGTCCTCAAGCATGAAAATGTAGCGGGCGTCGGGAACCTCGAAGGCGGCGAGACGCGCGGCATAGCCGGGACGGCTCGAAATCTTGTCCCAGTTCTCCACGCGGGCGTAGCCGTTGCCGCTCTTGCGATAGCCCTCGGGGGCGACATCGCGGGAAAGGAGCTTTGCAATGAGCTGGTCGTTCTTCGGATGAGTAAGGCGGAATTCAAGGAACGCCGCGGACTGGAGGTTGGCCTTCGCGGCCTTGCGGACGTTCTCGTCGGCCCCTGGAAGCTGCACAAGGAGGCGATGATCCTTGAGGCTCTGGATCACGGGCTCGTTCGTGCCCATGGCGTCAACGCGCCGCCTGATGACTTCGACGATGCGGTTGTCGCTGCCCTCGAGGGTCTTCTCGATTTCGCGGGCGACGGCGCCGGGCGTATTCGTAATCGCAGGATTCGCCGCGATTATCGACTCCGCCAGCTTGTCGGTGTCAACGCCGAGCGTGAAAGACGACCCGCCCTTCAAATCAAGGCCAAAACGGAATTTCTCGGCCGGCGGATTGCAGACGTATATGGATACGACGGCAACAAGAGCCAGGATCATCCACTTCCAGATATTGTTTCTTACGACATTGTCATTTGCCATGATGGTATCATCCTCTTTTGTGAAACGTTAGTTGGGAATTATATCAAAATATGGCCCCAAAAATCAAGTCAAAGCGGCTATTTCTTCGTCACGCTCTGGCCTTCGCGGGAGTCCTTGACGACCCATCCGGCTGCGGCGATTTCGTCGCGGAGCCTGTCGCTCTCGGCCCAGTTCTTCGCTTTCCTGGCCTCGGCGCGCAAGTCGAGGAGGGCCTGGATCTCCGGCGAGACCTCGGCTTTCTCGGCCTTGCCGAAGAAAATCACGCCAAGGACTTCGTCCATCCTACGGAAGACGCCGAGGACCGACCCGCCGCCATGCGCGTTCGTGTCGCGCACAAGGCCGAAGAGAGCCGCCATCGCCCTCGGGATGTTCAAGTCGTCGTTCACCGCGGCGGTGAAGTCGTCAAGGTGCTTTTTCGCCCAGTCCGGAGCCTCGCCCTCCGTCGCCTTGCCGACGCACTCGTCTATTCTCGCGAGGGACTTGCGCGCGTCCTCGAGGGCGCTGAACGCGAAGTTGAGGCCCTGCCTGTAGTGGGCGTTGATGAGGACATAGCGGATCTCGCGCCCGGACCAGCCCTTCTCGATCAAGTCGCGCAGGGTGAAGAAGTTGCCGGCGCTCTTGGACATCTTCTCCCCGTTGACGCGCAGATGCGCGCAGTGCATCCACGTCTTCACGAAAGGCTTGCCCGTCGCGGCCTCGGCCTGGGCGATCTCGTTCTCGTGGTGCGGGAAGAGGTTGTCGATTCCGCCAGTGTGGAGGTCGAAAGTCTCGCCGAGATACTTCATCGACATCGCGGAGCACTCGATGTGCCAGCCAGGCCGTCCGCGCCCCCACGGGGAATCCCAGCCGACGGGGCCGTCCGACTCCTCCCACGCCTTCCAGAGCGCGAAGTCGCCGACGTTCTCCTTGTCGTATTCGTCCGCCGCGCACCTAAGGCCCGTGCGCTGGTTGTCGAAGTCGATGTGGGCGAGCTTTCCGTAGCCGGGGAACTCCCTGACCTTGAAGTAGATGGAGCCGTCCTCGCTCTGGTAGGCGACGCCCTTCTCCATCAGCTTCTGGACGAGAGCGATCATCTCAGGAATGTGGTCCGTCGCCGCGGGATACACCTCCGCAGGCTGTATGTTCAGCTTCTTGAGGTCTGCGAAGAACGCGTCCTTGTAGGTCTTCGTGTAGTCGGTTAGCGCCACTCCCGCGGCATTGGCGCCCTTGATCGTCTTGTCGTCGACGTCGGTCAGGTTCATGACCTGCCGCACCTTCATCCCGTTGAACTGGATGACGCGCCTCAAGATGTCCTCGAACGCATACGCGCGGAAGTTGCCGATGTGAGCGAAATTGTAGACCGTAGGCCCGCACGTGTAGAGCCTGATTTCCCCTCCTTCGAGCGGCGTCAGAGTCTCGGTGCGCCGCGTGAGGCTGTTGAAGACTTCCATCTTAGCGGCTCTCCTTTGCTAAAAGCCCGAGCGACGAAAGAGTCGCCTTCATCTTTTCGAGGTTTGCGTCCGTCGTGGCGCAGAGCGGAAGGCGGAAGACTCGCTCTGCAAGCCCCATGAGCCACAGCGCCTCCTTCACCATCACGGGGTTGACGTCGATGAAGAGGTCGTGGAAAAGCGGATAGAACTTCGCGTGCATTGCGCGGGCGCGGGCGAAGTCGCCCGAAAGCGCCGCGCGGACCATGTCGCCCATTTCCTTCGGAATGACGTTGGACGCGACGGAAATTACGCCTTCCGCCCCGACGGAGATCATCGGCAGCGCGAGCGAGTCGTCGCCGGAAAGCACCGTGAAGTCAGGCAAGACGTTCTTTATCGCCGAGACGCGCTCGACGGAACCGGCAGCCTCCTTTATGGCGACGATGTTTGGATGGGAGGCAAGGCGAACGACGACATCGAGCGGTATCTCGCGGCCCGTCCGGCCTGGCACGTTGTAGAGAATGACAGGAAGGCCAAGGTCGGCGACCGTCATGAAGTGGCGGTAGAGTCCCTCTGCGTTCGGCTTGTTGTAGTATGGAGTCACCTGCAGCGATGCGTCGGCCCCGCCGCAGGCTATCGCCGCCTTGGTGAGCTCAACTGCCTCGGAGGTGGAGTTTGCGCCAGTGCCGGCGATTATCTTGACGCGGCCCGCAGCGAACTCGATGGTCTTTTCTATGACCTCGTTGTGTTCTGCGTGGGAGAGCGTCGGCGACTCTCCCGACGTGCCAACGGAGCAGATGCCCTCCACTCCCGCCTCGGCCTGTCGTTCAACGAGCGCCTTGAGGGCGCCGTAGTCAACGGCTCCGTCCGCCGAAAACGGCGTCACGAGAGCTGTGATTGTTCCTGATAGCTTCATATTTCGTTACCCCTGGGCTATTTGCAGAATCCCTTGCGCGAAAGGAAGTCCCAGACCTTGTCGAGCCAGTTCGCGCTTCCTGTGCCGTCGGCGGCCTTGAACTGGAAGCAGTGGCCGCGCCCGGCGAGGGTATGGAGGTCGCTCTGCACGCCCATTGAGCGCAGGCGCTCCCACACCTTCACGGAATTCATCGCGGCCCATCCGTCGGCGTCGCCGTGCACGAAGCACATCGGAGGCGTGTTTATGTCGAAGAGGAACTCAGGCACGGGGACTGCGGAATCGTCGTTCCCTCCCGTTGCGTTGGGCTTGTTGTCGCCGTCCGTGAGGGCGTAGGCCGGATATATCGGGCAGGCCCACTGCACCTTGCAGGAAAGGGAGTCGATTGCGTCAACAGCACGATACGACGAATACGTCGAGCTCAGGGCCGTCATTAGCGTGAGGTGGCCTCCTGCCGAAAAGCCCATCACGCCAATCCTGTCGAGGTCGAGCCCGCGCGCAGGAGCTTCGCTCCTCACCTTGCGTATAGCACGCTGCGCGTCCTGCCAGGCCGTCAAGTGCTTTGGCAGGCCCTTCGGGCGAGGGCAGCGGTATTCGACCACGACGACCGTCATGCCCTTGGCGTTGAAATACTCGGCGACTGGCAACGCCTCGCCCGTGACGTTGCAGCGGGAATACCCTCCGCCGGGGAAGACGACCTGTATCGCCTTTGTGGAAAGGTTCTTCGGAATGAACCATGTAAGCGTCGGCGAGTTTGTCTGCGACTGCTGGGCGTTTGGCGTCTTGCCGTCCGGCCAGAGGTTCTCGCAGATGCGCTCGGCAGTGTATTCGCCGGTGAACACGCGGCGTTCCGTCTCGGCTCCGAGCTTTCCGTCGAAGTTCAGCTGGTGAAGGAACTCCTCCGCCGCGTCGAGGCCAAAGGCGCCGTGCGCCCTGTCGGCGTAGATATGAAGCTCTGCGGGAACCTTGTGCTTGCGCATCTCGCGGTAGCACTGTGTCGATCCGTTCGGCGTATAGATGTCGGCTCCTCCATGGTGGAACGAAATCGGGCAAGTCTTTTCGTCGAACTTGAAGCACGGATTCGGCTTGAGCGCCATGTTGAACGTGCCGTCTTCGGGGCGGGCGGTCCCTGACGCCGCCGTCGCCGTATTGTAGGCGGGCGCATTGGCTATGCAGAAGTTGATGTGGCAGGGAATGTCGTCGAGGTCGTCAACCTTCGCGTAGGCCGGCGTCATGGAGCTTGTCGCAAGGAGGCATACGAGATGGCCGCCCGCCGACATGCCGATTACGCCGATACGCTCCGGATCGAAGCCGCGCTTCTCCGCCTGCGAGCGCACGAGCCTCACGGCGCGCTGTCCGTCCTCCCACGCCGACTGGTAGATGGGGAGCCCGTTGGGGCGCGGCGTGCGATAGACGAAATTCACCGTCTGGTAGCCAAGCTCGGTGAACCTGTTGCGCCATTTCTTCACGAGCCCGACGTCGCAGCAGCAGTTGTAGGACCCGCCGGAGACGAGGATGATGCACGCGCCATTTGGGTTCGCTGGCTTCGCGGACCAGTCGATGTAAGGCATGCGGTGCGCATCCGGGTTGAAATCAGGAGCCCTCGAGACGTCCGTCATCGCGCCAATCTGGTGCGGCTGACGGTCCGGCATCGCGTCGAGCGAAGGCCATACGGCCTGCACCTCGGCAAACGCGGCGAAAGCGGCTGCCGCGAAAAACGCCGCCACTGCCGCTCTACGCCATTGCATTTTCGATAAATTCATTTTTCTCATCCCTTTCATTTCGTTCCGCTTCCCATTCATCTTGAGGCAAGGGCAATCTTTATTATCGTCTCAGCGTTGTCGGCGTCCGGCGACTTCGCAATGGCCTCCGCGACCATCTTCGCGCTCTTCTCGTCGTTGAAGCCGAGGGAACGCAGGGCGGATATCGCATCCGCCGCGACCGCGCCCTTCGGCGACGCCACGCCGGCGGCGCCGAACGCGAGCGCATCGACCTTGTCGCGGAGCTCGACGCATATCTTCTCCGCCGTCTTCTTGCCTACGCCCTTGATCGCCGCGATGCGCCTTGCGTCGCCCGACGCTATGGACATGGCAAGCTCTCCGGCAGACGCGCCGGAGAGTATTGCGACCGCCGTCTTCGGCCCCACGCCCGACACTCCGGTAAGCCTTACAAAGAGCTCCCTCTCAGGCTCGGTGGCGAATCCGAAAAGAGTCTCGTCGTCCTCGCGGACGACGTGCACGGCAAGTAGCTTCGCCTCCGCCCCCTCGCGCGGCAGCCTCTCGTAAGTGGAAATGGGGATGAGGAACTCGTAGCCCACTCCGGCCGCCTCTATGACGGCCTTTGTGGGCGACTTTTCGGCCAGCAAGCCTCTGACGTAGGCAATCATGCAAAGAGCCTTGCCATCTTCTCCAGCTGCGCAGCCTTTTCCCTGTTCTCCGCAAGCTTGCGCCGCGCCTCCGCGACGACGGCCTCGGGAGCGTGGGCGACGAAGTTGTCGTTCGCAAGCTTCGCCTCCGCGGACTTTATGAACCCGGATATCTTCGCAAGCTCCCCTGAGATGCGCTTCGACTCCGCGGCCTTGTCTATGAGCCCCTCCAACGAGAGATAGACAGTTCCGAACCGCGTGATCTTGGAGGGCATCGCGAGATCCGCGCCGGCTGGCGCGAAATCGACGGACTCTGCCCTCATCGCCTTCTTGAGCGACTCCACCTCTGCGCGCGCACCAGGCTCGTCAGTGGCCACGGTGACCTTCACGAACGCTGATGGCGGGATCCTGTATTCTGCGCGGAGGGCGCGCACGGCGGTTATGGCCTCGCGCTTCGCGTTGACGAACTCGTAGTTCTCCAAAGTCGCGCCCCACGCCGCCTTCTCTGCGTCGGAGTAGCCCTTCGGGAACTCCTGCAGCATTATCGTCTCGTCCGCTCCGAGGAAGCCGAGCTGGTGCGCGACTTCCTCCGTGACGAACGGCATGTAGGGATGGAGAAGGCGCAGGGCCTTCCAGATGACGTCGCGCAGGATCGCGAGGGACGCGGCCTTGTTCGGCGAGTCCTTCACGTACTCTACGTAGCCGTCGCAGATCTGGGTCCAGAAGAAGTCATAGACCGCAAGCGCGCCGTCCTGAATGCGGTAGGACTCGAGAATGGAGTTCACCTTTGCGCAGGCGGCGTCGGCCGCGTAGAGCATGTGGCGGTCGTCGGCAGAAAGGTTGGAAAGTTTGGAAAGGACGGGGACGCCGGTGTCCCCGAACCCCTCCTGCGGAAGAGCCTGTTCTTGAAGCTCGAGGAATTTCGCCGCGTTCCAGATCTTCGTCGTGAAGTTGCGGCCGATCTCGAACTTCTCCTTGTTCACCTTCGTGTCGCACTCGAGCGAAGTTATGAGCGCAATCGAGAAGCGGAGCGCATCGGCCGAATACTGGTCGATGAGCTCAAGGGGATCGAGGGAGTTGCCCTTCGACTTCGACATCTTCGAGCCGTCCGCCGCGCGGACGATGCCGTGGATGACGATGTTCTTGAACGGCGGCTTGCCCATGAAGTGGATGCCGGCCATCATCATGCGGGCCACCCAGAAGAATATGATGTCCTGCGCCGTCACGAGGTCGCTCGTCGGATAGTAGTAGTCGAGGTCCTTCGTCTTCTCCGGCCAGCCTAGGGTCGAGAACGGCCAGAGCCAGGAGGAGAACCACGTGTCGAGGACGTCTGGATCCTGCTCGAGGTCGGCGAGGGTGAGCGCGGAGTTGCCCGTCGCCTTCTTCGCCTTCTCAAGAGCAGCCTCTGCCGTCTCAGCGACGAAAACCAACTCTTCACTCTTAACTTTCAACTCTTCACTGATTCCAGCGTTCTCGCGCAGCGTGTACGCTGGAATCCTGTGCCCCCACCAGAGCTGGCGGCTTATGCACCAGTCCTGGATGTTCTCCATCCAGTTGAAGTAGATCTTCGACCAGCGCTCGGGGACGAACTTCACCTCGCCCGACTTAACGGCTTCGATAGCGGGCTCGGCAAGCGGCTTCATCTTCACGAACCACTGCTTCGACAGGCGCGACTCGACCGTCTCGTGGCAGCGGTAGCAGTGTCCGACCTGGTTGTCGATGTCCTCGACGTGGTCGAGATAGCCGCCCTCCTCGAGATCGGCGACTATCGCCTTGCGGCACTCCCAGCGGTCCATGCCGCAGTACCTCTCGCCGGCGAGCTCGTTCATGTGGGCGTCGTCGGTCATTATGTTGATCTCGGCGAGGTTGTGCCTCTTGCCGACGAGGAAGTCATTGGGGTCGTGCGCCGGAGTAATCTTCACGATGCCAGTTCCGAACTCGCGATCGACGTAGTCGTCGCTTATGACGGGTATCTCGCGCCCGGTGAGCGGCAGGACGACTGTCTTCCCTACGAGATGCGCGTAGCGGTCGTCCTTCGGGTTCACGGCAACCGCCGTGTCGCCCGGAAGCGTCTCAGGACGCGTCGTCGCGACCATCACGTAGTCTTTGTACGGCTCGCCCGCCGCGCCCTTCGCGCTGCCGACGACGGGATACTTCACATACCAGAAGTGGCCGTGGTTGGGCTCGTGCTCCACTTCGTCGTTCGCAAGCGCGGTCCCGCAGCGCGGGCACCAGTTCACGATGTAGTTGCCCTTGTAGACGAGGCCCTCTTCGTAGAGACGGCAGAAGACCCTCGCCACGGCCTTCGAGCAGCCCTCGTCGAAGGTAAAGCGCTCGCGGCTCCAGTCCGTGGAGTTGCCGAGCTTGCGCTGCTGGTGGACGATCGTCCCGCCGTACTGGCGCTTCCAGTCCCAGACCCTCTCAAGAAACTTCTCGCGCCCGAGATCCTGCCGGCGAAGGCCTTCCTTTTTCAGGGCCTTCTCGACGACGTTCTGCGTGGCGATCCCAGCGTGGTCCGTGCCGGGAAGCCAGAGGGTGTTCCGTCCCTGCATGCGCCTCCACCTGACGAGGATGTCCTGAATCGTCTGGTTGAGCGCATGGCCCATGTGGAGAATGCCCGTTACGTTCGGCGGCGGGATTACGACCGAATACGGCTCGCGGCCGTCCGGTTCCTGCCTGAAGAACCCGTTTTTCTCCCAGAATCCGTACCACTTGGCCTCTGCGGCCTTGGCGTCATACTGCTTGTCCATCGCTGTGTGTCTCTTACCTCTCCAGCCCACATCGGGCTTTAAGGGCGTATTATACCAAAAAACCAGCTCCCCGTAAGCAATCTTACTTGTGGATTCTTTCGTTCGCGGCGGCGACCTTCGCCTTGAGGCCTTCCTTGAACTCGCGGAACTTATCCCTCAGCGCCGCGTCGGAGCCGCCGAGGATCTGCACGGCGAGAAGCGCGGCGTTTGCGGGGCCTGCGCTTCCGCAGGCGACGGTGGCGACAGGCACGCCCGAGGGCATCTGCACCGTCGCATAGAGGGCGTCGAGCCCGTTCAGGGCGCCTCCAGGCATGGGGATCCCGATGACCGGCAGCACCGTAGCCGCCGCGAGGACGCCGCCGAGGTGCGCCGCGCCGCCCGCTGCCGCGATTATGACCTTGAGCCCTCGCTCTTCGGCCGTCTTGGAATAGTCTATCGCTACTTCCGGTGTGCGATGCGCCGATATGACGCGTGTCTCGTAGGCAACCCCGAAGCCGTCGAGCGTCTCGCACGCCTTCTGCACGAGGGGCCAGTCGGAATCAGACCCCATCACTATCCCTACCAATGGCTTGTCCATCTTTTGATTTCTCCTTTCAACGAAGCTTCATGTCTATGGCGCGCTCGGCCTCCCAGTCAGCCGCAAGCTGAGGATCGGCGGCGGCGCCTTCGAGCGGCAAACGGAAAAAGCTCTCGTATGCGCTCTTCCCGTTGAGGCCCTTGAGCGAAAAGGCGACTTCCCTCGCGCCTGCCGGAACTCGGCCCACTATGTCCACAGAGCCGCCCTTGTAGAGGTTCTTCAGGAGCCTGGGATATGCCTCTGCGCGGCAATCGGACGAAAACACGACCCTGAGATCGGAAAGAAGAGGATCCCTGAACTTCTCTGAGAGGCCCTCGATGCAGGAGCCTGCCTTCCAGCTCCATCCGTCGAATATGAAGCTTTCGCCCCTGTTGCCGCGCGTCAGCGCGTCGATGAGTTCGCGGTTCGCGGAAGACTTGACGCCATACATGTAGACGGATACAAGGCCGTCGTTGAGCGCCGTGAACCTTGAGAGAATCTCGGATGTAGCGCTCACGCCCTCGTTGGCTTCGCCATCGGTAACGACAAGGGCGATGAGGGGGCGCGACGGATCGCGCGGCAACGTGAGAACCGACGCCACAGTGGCGAAGACGTCTGTGCGGCCGAACGGCGCGACGTTGTCAAGCCAGCGATCGGCGTCGTCAAGCGACGAGACCGTACACTCCCTCCACGCCCGGAACGCATACGAGAACCGGTCGCGGAATGCGACGAGATTGAACCTGTCGCCTGTGTTGGAAGACGACCTCAGCAGCTTCTTTGCGGCCTTCCTGATGGAGTTCATCCGCTCCCTGCCTATCGAGCCGGACGCATCGAGGAGGACGACAAGGTCCTTTGGCACGGTCTTGAGCCCCGCGCCTGGCGCAACCGTGACGCGGAAGTAGGTGAACCCTCCGTAAGAAGCCTTGGCGAGGCTCATGGCGACGACCCCCGACAGCTCCTTGGCCGCAGACACGTCAACGAGGGACCTCACCGCCTTCTTTTCAGCTTCGACGATTTGCTCGCTTACCTCGTCCATGACCTCGGCGACCGGCGTGAAGGAGGGCGCGTCGTGAGCCGTCTCGGCAATCTTGCCGCTCTCGTCTCCCCGCTCTTCTGCTGGAGGAAGCGCGCTTTCGAGCTTTGGAACCTCGAAAGACGGCACAACAGGCAATCCGATGTCGATGGAGGGCTTTAAAGACGCCTTGGCGGGCGCAGGCGGCAGAACGGCGACGTCCGCCGCAGGAGCTTCAACCGGCCTCGGCATCGACGGCCCTGCCGGAAACGAAAGCACCTCTGGAAGATCCTCCACGACAACCGGCGGCCTGACGTCAGGCTCAGGAGCCTTGACCTTGTCGCGCTCCAGTACAGGCAGGCTGGAATCCACCGCAGGCGCAGAAGTCTCGTATTCAGAGGCCTCCGGCGCACCTTTCTCGGCCTTGACGTCCTCGACCATCTCGAAATTCACCGCCTCCGGTGCGGGAACCGCCTCAGTCACCCTCATCGGCCCCTTTCGAACGGCACGAACCGACGACGGCGCCACGCTCACCATGACCAGCGGTTTCGCGTAGATCATGATGCCGAAGTGCGCCATGGCCGAAATCAGCAGCGCGAAGATCACAAGGTCGCCCTGGATGCCTCTCATTTTCCCTCCAGGATCTTTTTAGCGGCAGGAGCCACGGCGGAATTTTCGAAAAGCACCGTCACGTATGTGGCATAGCCCCTGGCGGACTCCGTGTCGCCTCTCAGGAGCGCAGCCTCCGCAAGACCGAGATATGCACGCGCACGCGCCTCCCTGTCGCCGTCGTTGAGGTCAACGGCCCTTTTCAGCACCTTCTCGGCCTCTGCGGGATTCCCGTCCTTGACAAGATGCAGGCCCAGCTTTAGCGCGGCAAACGCCGCCGCGTCCGTGACGCACGGCTCGGCAAGGCACTTTGCGTAGGCATCGGCGGCGGCAGACAGATTCCCGTCGGCCTCCTCGGCGGAACCGAGAAGCGCATAGCCGAACTGACGCCACTGCGGAGAGCTTCCCGCCGCAAGCGCCCTCGCGCATGTCTTCGAGTCCTCGCCCGAAAGGAGCTTCCCGACGGCAAGGGTCTTCGCAGCGCTCATCCGGGCAACCGCCCCGTTGCGAACGAGGTCGGAATACGCTGCCACAGCCTCGTTCGTGCGACCGGCCGCAAGGTCGATGTCCGCGACTACAAGTCTCGCCTCGCGCCGTTCGTCTATTGCGAGAGTGCCGGCAAGTGCTTCCTTGAGATACGTCTCTGCCTCGGCGGGATGCCCGGCCCTGAACGCGGCAATCCCGCGCCAGTAGAGCGCAGACGTCCTGCGCCTTGCGCCAAGGGCCTCCGAAGAGAGCGCCTCCGCAAGCGAAAGCTCGGCCGCCGCCCACCGCTCCCTGCGCAAAAGCGACATCGCCCTGCGGTACATCGCGTCTGCGGCAAGGCGGCTTTTGGGCGACTCCACGGCGATTGCCGCGTACTCGGCCTCGGCCCCCTCTCCGTCGCCTGCGTTCTCAAGCGCCCACGCTACAAGCATCCTGTCGGCAGACGTGCCGGAGAGCGAGTGGCACTTCTTCGCAGCCAGGAGAATCGCCTTGGGGTCTTTCGAGTGCGAAGCCTCCTCAAAGTCCATGCGGGCAAGCTGAAGCTCCATTGCGTCACGGTTCTTTCCGTCCGGAAACGAATCCAGGTAAAGCCGAGAGAGGCGCCTCGCCTCGTCCTTCATGTCAAGGCGCAGGCTCGCAGCGGCCTTCACATAGAGAAACGTCTCGTCGGTCTCGTCGCCGGAAATCGCGATTGCCGACGCGTACTTTCCGTTCATGAGCTCGCTCAGCGCGGTCAAGCGGGCCACTTCCCGCGCACGCGGGTCGGACGGGTGCGCCTTCGCGTATTTCCGCAGGAGGGCGGAGCTCTCGCCGTAGTTTCCCTCGCGGTAGCTGTGGACGGCTGCGAGGTAAAGCGCGTCCTTCGCGACTTCCACGTTCTTCCCGTAAACGAGATCCATCAGCTCCCCCACGCCCTTCCTGCGCTCCGCCGCATCGACTGCGGCAAGCAGCTTAGTCGCGTGCGCAATCTTCGCGTAAGGAGCGAAGCGCCCTTCCGGATCAGTCTTGAACGAACGCTCGTAGAGCGCCGCGTCGCCCGTGGCCTCGGCCATGCGGTAAAGAGCCTGCGCCCTCACGGAGCGGTCAACGTCGTCGCGGTCGATGAGCCGCAGCTCGTCGAGCCGCCGCGCTTCCGGGGCGGCCATCGCGGCGAGCAGCCTCACCCTGTCGGCGTGGACGTTCGTCGGAAAGGCCTTGAGAAACGCCTCGCCCTCCCTGCGCATAGCTTCCTTGTCGCCGACGGCGTTGGCGCACGCCACGATGCGATAGCCGAGCTCCGCGGCGTCGATCTCGCGCGACCCACGCAGCGCAAGGTATTCAGCGCGCGCCGCGGCGGCGTCGCCACGGTTGAAAAGGCGGTCCGCCATGGCCAGCCTGTCGGCGTCGGCCACGGCGAGCGAAGCGGCCAGCACTGCCGCCGCAAAGATCATTTTCCGCCGCCTCCCTCAGTCGCAAGGGAGAAGTTCCAGACGTTGCCCGCGCGGCAGGCGTCTATGACCTTCACGAGGCTTTCGTAGCGCGAATCCCTGTCGGCGCGTATGATCACCTGCTGGCCAGGGTAGAACTTCGATATCCTCCCAAGCCGCGACTCAAGGTCTTCGAGCGACATCACGGTTCCGTTTACCTTGACAAAGCCTTCCTTGTCGAGGTTGACCACTATCTCTCCTGGCAACCTGCCCGGCTCGTCCGCCGTCTTCGCCGACGGCAGCGATATGGCTATCTCGTTCTCCCACTGGGAAAAGACACTGACCGTGACGAAGAAGCAGAGGAGCAGGAATATGACGTCGAGCATGGACGTCAGCGCCAGCGTCGGCGCCCGAGAGCTCCTTTCAGGACTGAAGTTCATGCCCTGGCCCCCGCAAGGACCTCCTCTACCGCCTCCTCGAGCTCGGCGACGCGCTTCGCGGCGCGGCGGCGGAAGAACGCATAGGCAAGGAGGCACGGTATCGCGACGGCAAGGCCGAAGATCGTGGTCACTATCGCCTGCGAAACGCCCTGCGCGAGCACGACTGGCTTCGCGCCTGCTGAGACGTCGGCCGCTATGCCGCCAAACGCCTTGAACATGCCAAGGACCGTTCCAAGAAGGCCCACGAGCGGCGCGATGGCGGCTATGTCGGCGAGCCAGTCGGCGGAGGCGTAGAGCCGAGCAGCTATGCGCCGACCTTCCGCCTCGCGGTTCTTCGCCGCGGCGATGCGCTTGAGGGCAGACGGCATGAACACCCAGCCTGCCTGCGCAACCCAGAGATACAACATCAGCGCAAGGGCGAATACGGAGAGCGCCGAGAGGGCCCACATAAGAGGACCGCCGTAGTTCCAGGCCTGCCCAAACGTTATTTCGTTCATGTTTCAGTAACCTTTCCGATTGCTTTCGTTATTTCGTCAACTGTTGAAAGCCCCTCCGACCTCTCGGCAAACGGGCACGAGCCGCGCCCGCCACGATGGGCTATCTGCCGGACGAGTTCGACTGCGCCCGTCTCTATGCCGCGCGCCCTGAGAAACGCCTCGGCGTCGCGGCTCATGACGAGGGCGAATACCTTCGCAGCGTTCGCCTTCGCGTAGAGCGCCGCCGCGGGGAGCCCGACGACCCTGTCCATGACAGTCGCACCGGCAAGTTCTCGCGAATGGCTGCCGCAGGCTTCGAGCGCCGGCGCGAAGCCATGACCGGAGAGCTGGAGGAATATGACTCCGTTCTTTGCCGCGACAACAGACTTTCCGTTTTCGACGAGAGTGCGCATCTCGGCGACGAGGTCGCCCTCTCCGATGGGCTTTACGATGCGCTGCGTGCTGAAGCCCTCGACGACTATCGCAGGCTCAGGACGCGCCGGGCAGACGTGCTCGCAGGCTCCACAGCCTACGCACGCGTTTTCATCCACGACGGGGAAGCCTCCAACGAGATGTATGGCCTTCACGGGGCACTTGCGAACGCAGGCGGAGCACTCTGCGCCCTCAGTCGCCCGAATGCAAAGCGACTTCTTCCACGCGGCCAGCCCGATGCGGACCGTCCGCTTTTCGCCCGGCGCGACGCCGAGTATCGCCGCCGTGGGGCAGACATCAGAGCACTTAGTGCAACCAGAAAGGCAGTAGCCGCGCCTAAAGTCCATTTCCGGACGGCCAAGCGAAAGGAGCGACGCTGACGGCATCAGGCACTCGCCAGGGCATTTTGCCGCGCAAAGCCCGCATCCTACGCAGAGATAGGAGAACCTCTTCGCGTCTATCGCCCCAGGAGGCAGCGGACGAGGCACGCCCGAAGGGACCCCAGGAAGCGAAACCTCGGCAAACCCGCCATCCGAGATCTTGTCGGCGGCGGCAAGCAAGGCAACTCCCTTGAGCGTATCGCGCCGCGTAACGCCGTCCGCATTCCCGGCAGCGGGGAGGTCTTTCTCTTCAGGCTTTGGAAAGCACTTGCGGCAGTTTGCGCAGCCCCTGCCAATCTTGTCGGCGCGCCACGCATACCGCGCGACGGCGTCGAAGACAGTCCCAAGAGGACATATCCAGTTGCACCATATCCGGCCGTTCCCGAACGCCGCAAGGACGAGAATCGCGGCAAAGAAGACGATGCCAGGGACAAAGAGGACGAGAACGCGCCCGAATATCCCCCACGGATGCAGAAGATAGCCCGCCGGAAGAGCGAGATACAACGCGAGAAACGCCAAGTTCACGCATCTCTGCGCCTTGCCGCGCGGCAAACGCGAACACACGCGGCGAACGCGCTTCCTCGGGCGGAGGACAAGCCCCACAAGCGACTGCGAAAGCCCAAGGGGACACACGTAGCGGCAGAACACGCGCCCAAAGAGAAATGTCACGGGAATCCACGCGATCCAAGTCGCCCAAACTACGGCAAGCCACTTCATTTCGCGGCCTCCAGCTTAAGGGCGTCTATCCACGAGTCGATCTGTGCGATTTCGGCCGGGATGTCTATCGACTGCGGGCAATGAGAAATGCACCGACCGCAACCGGTGCAGTGGTCCGCCCTGCGAAGCTCCTCCGGTATCATGCTCTTGTACAACTTGATTGCCTCCGCAGCGGAAGGAGCCGTCTTCTCGGAAAGCATCCTGTTCCTGAACGTCAGGATCGACGGTATGTCGAGCCCGTATGGGCACGGCATGCAGTAGTTGCAGGAATTGCAGGGGATGGTGTTCAGCTTGAGGAGCGCGACAGCCGCGCGCTCAAGAGACTCCATCTCCGGGGCGGAGCATTTTTTTAGCGGTGAGAAAGTAGCGATGTTCTCCTTGATGTGCTCGTCGAAGGTCATCCCCGAGAGAATCGTCATCACGTTGTCGAAGCTCCCGCAGAAGCGGAGGGCCCACTGCGCGAGAGTCGCATCGGGGTCAAGGGGCTTGAGCTCGTTTGCAAGCGCCCAGTTGTAGCGGGCGAGACGCCCGCCAAGGAGCGGCTCCATCACGACCACGGGTATTCCAAGTTCCGTCAGCTTGCCATAGAGGTATTGCGCGTCCAAGTTGCGGTCGTTCACTTCCTTCGCATGGCGCCAGTCGACGTAGTTCATCTGGATCTGGCAGAAATCCCATTTGTACTTGTGGTGGTTGGCGATGCACCACTCGAAGGCCTTCGGGTCGCCGTGGTAGGAGAAGCCGAGGTTGCGGATGGTCCGCCTCTCGCGAAGCTCGCAGCACCATTCAAGCGCACCGTTCGAGAGATACCTCTTTTCAAACGTCGAAAAGCCTCCGTTGCCGATGGAGTGGAGGAGGTAGTTGTCGATGTAGTCGGTCCGCAGGTTGCGCAGGGAATCGGCAAACATCTTCCTGCACGCCTCGATGGAATGCTGCGACGGCGAGAAGTTGGAAAGCTTCGTCGCTATGACATACGACTCCCGCGGGAATCCGCTCGCGGCCAAGGCTTTGCCGAGGACGCGCTCCGACTCGCCGCGGCAGTATGCGGGGGAGGTGTCGAAGTAGTTCACCCCGTTCTGAAGCATGTAGGCGACCTGGCGGTCAACCCTCTCCTGGTCTATCGCGGCGTTCGAGGCGCCCTTCGCCCAGCCGTTGGCATGGCCGCCGTCAACGGTAGGAAGCCGCATCGCTCCATAGCCAAGAAGCGAGACCTTCTTCCCATCGCTGGACATTCTAACTGTCATAGGCGGTTATTTTGCCAAGTCGCCGCGCAACTTACCTGAGACAAGGCCTACGCCTTGCCGACGGAGCCGAATAGCTTCAGCTTCTCGGTGACCACGGCCTTTATCGCGGCGACCTTCGCCTTGCGGGTGTCGAGGTAGTCCCACGTAACGATCTTTTCGCGGTTGTGCGCGTCGCACTGCTCGTACATCGCGCGCATCCCGGCGCAGACCATGTCGGTGTGGATGTTCATCTTCGCGACGCCGCGGGCGATCGCGTTCTTGAAGTCGTCCGCCGAGAGACCCGAGCCGCCGTGCATTACAAGCGGGCACTTCACGGCCGCGTTCAGCTCCGCGATGCGGTCGAGCTGGATGCAGGGCTTGGACTTGTAGACGCCGTGCGCATTGCCGACGGCCACCGCGAGAGCGTCAACGCCCGTCTTCGTCTGGAAGTCGACTGCCTCTTCGACGGTCGTGTACATGCCGTTCTTGTCGTCGCCGTCCTGGGCGCTGCCGACATGGCCGATCTCGCCCTCGATGGTCGCGCCGAATGCGTGGGCGATCTTCGTCACCTCCGCCGTCTCCGCGACGTTCGCCTCGTAGTCCTTGGCGGAAGCGTCGTACATGACGGACGAGAAGCCCTCCTTCAGGGCCTCCATGGTCTTCTCGAACGTAAGCCCGTGGTCGTAGTGGACGACGACCGGCACGCTCGCGCGCTTCGCCGCTGCGACGAGCGCAGGGGCGATGAGCGGGAGGTCGCCGTAGGGCAGGAGGACCTCCGCCGTGCCGATGATAATCGGACTCCTAAGCTCCTCCGCCGCGGAAATCGCCGCTTCGAGCATGTCTGTGTCATGTGTATTGAAAAGCCCCACGGCGTAGTGCTCCGCCTTTGCGGGCTTGAGAACCTGATCGAGATTTACCAGCATTGTCTTTACCTTTTGATAACTTTGAAAATCAGAACGAGGCCGCGATGCGGCTAAGCTCCTCCATCGTGCGCATGCCTTCCGTCGCGCCGGGGGCGGAAAGCGCGCCGAGCGCGGCGGTTGCGCCGTACTGGAGGACATCCCGCTCGGGGAGCCCTTTGTATATCGCGACAAGCGCGCCGGCGCAGTATGCGTCGCCAGCACCGGTCTTGCCCTTTATGAAGCCTTCGGGAAGCTTGTGGGACTTTACCTCCGTCCACGTGCCGTCCTTCAAGAGGGAAACGCCCTTCTCCGGCATGTGGATGACCACGCGCTTCGAAACGCCCAACTCAATGAGCTTCTCCGCGATCTCGCGCAAGGGACGCCCACTCTCGCCGCAACCGAACGCTATGCGCTCGGCTTCCACCTCGTTCACGATGAGGTGATCGACGAACGGCAGCACCTCGCGGACGAGGCCGTAGCGGTCGGAGTTTTCGCTTACGAGGTCTATTGCCGTCTCGGCGCCGCGGCGCTTGAGCTCCTTCAGTATGCGAAGCCCGTCACCGGCGTCGATCTTCGCAAGAAGAAGGAAGTAGCCGAGGAGGACTATGTCGCCTTCGTTTACAAGATCAAACGGGAAGTCGTCGTACCCCCAGTCGGCGCTCGCGCCGGGGAACGTGAAAAACGTACGTTCTCCCGTCGCGACGCTCATGACGAGGGTAAACGACGTCTCCCCCTTCTTGACCACGACACCCGAAACGTCAAGCCCGGCAGACTCAAGGCGAGAGACGGCGAACTTGCCCAGCTCGTCGTCCCCGACCGCACCGAATGCGGACACGGGAATCTCGGGGTCGAGAATATGGATGTCGCAGCCGGTATTTGGCACAAGCCCCCCGGTAGCCTGCGAGAGCGCGCGTATCTGCACGAGCTCGCCGGCCTTGGGGTATGCGTCGATTCCGTTAATTCTGTCGACGAGGATCGACCCGGCTGCGACTATCTTGCGCATCGCCTTAGTTCGCCTCCGCGATGAGCGGGCCGGCGAGCTCCTTCAGGAAGAAGAGGCGACCGGGGATGGTGGGAATCCAGGACGACGTGATCCAGCGCGTCGGGCCGTAGCGGAGCGTCATCCACAGCGACATTCCCTGCCACTGCATTCCGCGGCCAAAGATGCCGTCGGCGCCGCCGATTGCGTAGTCGGCCTTGAACATGAGGCCGGGGCCCATCGTGTTCGCGCGGCACGGGACGAGCGTCGTGCGGCTCTTGAAGGAGGTCTGCGCGTTCTGCTCGATCGTAAGCGGGTGGAGCTGCACGCCGATGCGGTATGGCTGTTCGAGCCATTCCTTGTCGGTCTTGAACTCGGCGCCGATCGTAGGCTCCCAGAACGCGATGTGGCACATGCGTCCGATGCCGTAGACGAGCACGAGCTTCGCACCCTCGGCCTTCAGCGCCGCGATCTTCTTCGGATAGGTCGGAAGGTTCTTCTTCGTAGCGAAGTTGCGGTGGTCCGGCGGGACGGTGAGCTTGCCGAGCGGATTGTAGAACGCCTGCTCCATCGCGTACTGGAACGACGCGTCGCCGACGAGCGTGTTGCCCTTTCCGTCAGCCCACTCGTCCATGTTGAAGCACCAGACGTGCTCGCAGGAGACGTTCCACTCCTTGAGGAAGTAGACCGCCCACTTGTACATGCCCATCGGGCCGACAGGCAGGATGAAGGCGATCTTCTTTCCGGCCTCCTTCGCCTTCTTGATCTCAATGGCGATTTCGTGCCCCATCTTGACCTCGAATTCCACGAGATCGTTGCACTGCACCGGCTCGAACGCCTTGTTCCAGAACTTCTGCCTCTTGCAGACGTCCTCCGGCTTGTTGGCGCAGCACTTGTCGATTTTCTTCATGTCCCAGCCCGCAGGGTAGAATCCCTCGAGCATAGACCCTTTCACAGTTGAACAGAAGTCCATTGTTTTCCTTTCGTTGGTTTACGCGGTCATAACCGTGATATGGAAATTGTAGCACAGCAGCATGCAGAAAAGCAAGATGAAAATGAGATGTGCAGGTGTCGCCGTCGCGTCGGGATGCTCGCTCTGGCCGTAGTCGGTTGCTCCGGGTCGGGAAGCTGCACGCTCGGTCTCGTCCGTTCAGGTTTGCGCTTCTTTACTGCGACAACCTGCCGTCTTCAGCCTGCCATGCCTCGGCTGTTATCTCTGGCTGCGGACAGCATGCTTCTTACGCCTGCAAACCTTCACTCCCTCACTCGCGTCACTTCCCTCCCCTCCGCAAGCTCTACCCCACCCCGCTCCTTAGCTGCCGCACACCAAGACGTTACGCCTGCAAGAGGAGAGGCGTGGAAGTTCGCCGGAGCGGAGGATGCACCCGCGCCGAAGGCGTCGGGTTGGCTGAGCGCAAAGCGCGAACTGCGCAGCAGACGCAAGGGTCTGCGTGTCGCGAGTGAGGCAGTTGCGAAATTGATAGCTGAGAATTGAAAATGTAGAATGGTGGATCGTCCACAATTCTACACTTTCCACTCTACACTCTCAACTTACAAGTCAGGCTGAACGGAGTAGATTGTCTAAGCGTGAAAGGCGCAACGAGAACAGGCGAGAGGCTAAAGATGCCGCGAAAAGACATTGAGCGAGCTCAGCTCGGCGATTGAAGAGCACATCTTGACGACTTTCCATGCTCTGTCCCATTCTGGAGACGACCTCCAGTAGGAGACAAGCTCCTTTACGCGGCCAAGAACGGGCCTGTCGCCGAAAAACTCGCCTTTAAGGGCTTCTACGTATCGCATCAAGAGCGCGGCGGAATCGCGCCTTGCGCCAAGGCCTCTTATGAAAGGCCTGCCAATCATGGCGTCTCGCCGCTCGCCCGGCTCTGGAAGAGGGATGTCGCCATTGCGAAGTATGGGCATCTTGGCGACAGACTCTACCGCCTCCACTGCCTTCCAGTCACACTCTCCAACATACATCTGCCGCGCGGTGCGGGCGTGAACTGCAAGGAAACGAAGAGGAAACTCGTTGAAAACCGACATAAGGCCGTAAAGTTCCCCAGGGTCTTCCAACCCTATCCTGACTTTCGCGGAAAACTTACCGGGGCCCATCGCCTCGCATCCAGCCTCAAGCATTCTCCTGAGCACATCCGGCGTCTTGAGAATGCCAGAGCCCCTCCCCTTCTTGCGGACCATCGGAAACGGACAGCCGCAGTTGAGGTCTGCCGTGTCATAGCCAGCGTCCTTTATCCTCGCAAGGCACGACCTTAAGCAAGAAGGATCCTTGCCGATGAACTGCGGCGTAAGCTTTATGCCGCCCCCCGGCCCGAAAAAAGGCCCGCTGCCAAAGCCGCGCAGTTCGTCGTCGGCGAGAGGGTCTACGCCCGGCATCGCCGAAATGAACGGCGTCACGGCTTCGGTGAAGCCGGCCTCGGCGATTTCCTCTGCGAAGACGGCCCTAAAGAGGCGCGTCGTCACCCCGCGAAGCGGCGCCAGGACGATCATTGCTCCCTTTCGAGGAGGGAGCGCACCTCGTCGCGCGAAAGGTCGCGCCACTGCCCGGGTTTTAGCTCAGGCGGAAGCCTGAACGCGCCGACGGCGACGCGCTTGAGCGAAAGGACGACAAGATGCGCGGCAGAGCACATTTTCCTGATCTGCCGCTTGCGTCCTTCCTTCAGCACGAACTTGAGGACTTGCGTGTTGTCTCGCCCCTCGCTTATGACCTCGACCGGCACGGGGCGGATCGTATATCCGTCGTCCAGCGTTATCGGCGAGCGGAGCGTTGCGAGCTTTTCAAGGCTCCACCGCCCCGCCGTCTTCACGACATACGTCTTCGTGTGCTCAAACCTCGGATGGGTGAGCCTGTTTACAAGATCGCCGTCGTTCGACATGAGAAGAAGGCCTTCGCTATCCTTGTCGAGGCGGCCAACAGGGACAAGCCTCTCGGGAGTCTTCACGATTTCCGCAACCGTAGGGTCGCCGAAAGGGTCGCTCATCGTGGAGAGGACGCCGACCGGCTTGTAGAGGACAATCGTGCGCTTCGCCTCCGCGGCGGAAATCGCCCTCCCATGCACGCGAATCTTCGCGTCCGGCGAGAACCTCGCCCCCGGCTCCTTCACGACGATGCCATCGACGCTGACGGCACCGCTCTCTATAAGCGCCGCCGCGCCGCGCCGCGATGCTACGCCCGCCCGCGCGAGGATGTTCTGAAGCCTCTCCCCCGCCGCGCTACCTTCCACGCCGTTCATACGGAAACGAGCACAAACGAGAAATTGTCCGGAGCGCCATGCTTCATGATGTCGGCCGAGAGCCTGCTCGCGGCCGACGGCAGAGGGCCAGCGGAGGCAAAGACGGCGAGCCGCGCCGCAGAGACGACATCGTGCACGCCGTCGGTGCAAAGTATGAACCGCGACTCGCTTGTAGATTCTATCTCAAGCCATTCCGTCGACACCTCCTCGGAAACGCCGACTGCGCGGGTGAGGGTGTTGTTGCCCTTCGCGGCGCGGTGGTCGCGCGTAAGGAGCTCCGGCATTCCCTTGCGGATGCGGTAGACGCGGCTGTCCCCGACAGTGCACACTGCGGCATGGCGTGGATTCTCCGGATCGAGCACAAGCACCGCCGCCGTCGAACCCATCACGCCGAGGCCATTGTCCTTGGCATATGCGTAGATGGCCAGGTTAGCCTCTTCCAACGCCTTCTGCACGGAGGCGACTACGCTGTCGAAGCCCTTCTCCGCCCCGCCGACAAGCATCTTGAGGTCGCGGCAGACAATCTCGCTCGCGAGCCCCCCTTCCGCGCCGCCGCCCATTCCGTCAGCCACGCAATACACGCCGCGGGCGTCGTCGACATACACGTGATCCTGGTTTTCGGCACGGGCAAGCCCAGTCTCGCTTACGGTGTACGAACTCGCACACGGTCCGCGAACCGAATCACCTATGCCTTTTGCGGCGCTTTTGCCAAATCCGAAAATTACCACGTATTGACGCTCCTGTTGCGTATTATACCAAAATTTCCATTGAAATGTGTAAAATCTACATGCGCTTTGAACGCCTTGTGCTTTGCCAGAGTAAACGCAATTTTAGATTTTGTTTAGTTTGCCAAAGGAGGAAGTCGAGTGGTTGATCGATGTGGATAGCGGATTTCACTTCCTCCTACCCTCGGGGAGGGTCTTGCGTTTACTTTGGCAAAGTTGGGCTGCGGGCGGGAGGTCGTCGTGTCCGCGCGCCTTCAGCAGCACGGCGAGGCCCGCCATCCCGACGCCCCCTACGCCAATCATGTGTATCTTTCTGCCGCTCATTTCGGTAAAAACTGCTACAGTATATCATTTTAGCGCCGCACTGGGGAGAAAAACTGCATACCGCCAACTATCCCGCCGACATCGCTGTGACCGCCTTTCGAACTTTTTTGGACAGGATTTACAAGATTTACAGGATTTGGGTAGAGTTGGAGAAAAATTCCTTTCTCGAACTCCCACTCTAAACTCGAACTTCCATAATTCTGTTAATCCCGTCTAAACACATTCCATCACCGCGCTGACTATTCCCCTTGAAAAATAGGTAGCCAAAAGCATCACCGTTTCAAGGGTCCTCCCTGGAGAAGTCGATATACGCCCTGCCTCCGTCGCGGGTTGCGTCGGCCATGTCCGCCAAAACGAGGTCGAGGAACCCCGCCGCGATCTCGCGCCTTGCGTCGTCCTGCGTCCGCATCGTAA
>Ga0310690_10002625_pt1 | contig 28920 bp, 24 predicted proteins | sample AusTroGonzalo_MG_2_FD_207661 | JGI IMG/M metagenome (GOLD analysis project Ga0310690, IMG submission 207661) | Bovine rumen microbial communities from tropical cattle in Woodstock, Queensland, Australia - Gonzalo_04 (v2) (version 2) | ecosystem: Host-associated > Mammals > Digestive system >...
CTCCCGACGACCGCAAGCCGGTGCCCGAAACGCTCTACGACTTTGAATTCAGCTACATGAACTATAACGACAAATACTTCTTTAACACCACGTTGTATGGCATGTATTACCGTAACCAGTTGGTGCGCACCGGCGAGCTCGACCAGACTGGCGACCCGCTGATGGCCAATGTCGATAAGAGCTACCGTGTGGGTATTGAGCTCTCTGCCGCTTACCGTCCTGTGCATTTCTTCGCTTGGTACATCAACGGCGGCTTCAGCGTCAACCGCATCCTCAATTACACGCACTACATCGAGGATTGGGAAAACGGCGGCTATGTGGAGCAGCAGCTCGGCAACACTCCTCTCGCTTACTCCCCGAATGTGGTGATTGGCAACACCTTCCGCTTCACCCCGTTGAAGGACTTCAACATCAACCTTCTCACCAAATTCGTGAGCAAGCAATATCTCGACAACTCCGGCGACGAAACCTACATGTTGAAACCCTACACTTACACGAATTTGCAACTCTCCTACACCTTCCATTTCAAGGCGTTAAAGGATCTGGAGCTCTTCGTGAATGTGAACAACATTTTCAATACCATGTATGAGACCAACGCCGCGCTCTATACGGGCATGATCGGCGATGAAAAGTACTACGATGCCTATTATTTCCCGCAGGCAGGAATCAATTTCCTCGGCGGTGTGAGAGTGCGATTCTAGTAATTAGCATTACTAATTGGAGAATTGTGGGGGCGCGATGCAAGTGGGAACACAATGCATGGCGTCTCCACCTTTTTTTAAAATTTTCAGGACAATAGACTATAGTGTAATTTTTTGCGTTATAGGGTTATGATGAAAAGAATTGCATTATTGAGTCTTGTTGTTATATTGCTGTGTGGCAATGCTTTTTCCCAATCTAACCAAGTGCACGTCAAAAAAGGGGTGCCCTATTGTACGGCGCAGTTTCCGGGGAAGAGCAAAATGCAGAAGCTCTGTTTCGACTTCTATGAGCCGTCGGGGGATACCGACACGCTGCGGCCGTTGGTGATCACGCTGTTTGGCGGCGGTTTTGTGTTGGGCACGCGCGAATGGGCCGACATGGTGGCTTGGTGTACCCGTTTTGCGGAAAACGGCTATGCGGCTGCCTCCATCGACTATCGGCTGATGTCGGCCGCCGACTTTTCCTACAAATCGCTGGTGCGCACTGGCTACATGGCGGCGCAGGATGTGAGCGCGGCGGTGCGTTTTTTCAAGGCCAACTACGAGAAATACCATATCGACACCACTCGCATTTTCCTTTTGGGGCAGTCGGCGGGCGCGGTGGCCATCATCCACGCGCTCTATATGGACGAGGATGAGCGCCCGGCGGAGACCTTCGCGGAACCGGCGCTCCTTCCGATGCACTCAGCCGGTACCGCCGAGATGCAGAAACACACCTTCGATGTGGCGGGCGCGGTACTCTTATGGGGCAGCATTTTCAATACCGACTATATCGATGCCGACGAGGTGACGCCCGTCTGCCTCATTCACGGCGAGAAAGACAACATCCTGCCGGTGGATTCGGGTTATGCTTTTTCGGTGCCGGGATTGCCATACGTATACGGCTCGAAGGTGATTGCCGAACGGCTGAAGGCGGTGGGCACCACTTCGTTTGAGAGCCACCTGTTGGAGAAAGAGGGTCACGCCTTCTATTTCCGATATCTCAGCATGTATTACCTCGATGCGTTGAAGTTCGACAGCTGCTGGGAGATTGTTCACGCTTTCTTGCGCCGCCACGGAGGGGATTAGTAGTTAGTAATTAGTAGTTAGTAGTTAGTAGTTTTTGCGGAACATGTAGAGATGGTGTGTGTACCGTCTCTTTTTTTTTTGTTTTTTTGCGAAAACCGCTGTTTGTCATTAACTAATATTTGCAAATACTTTACTGTTAAAAATGCAATATATTGATTTTCAGTAACGAAAAATATTTTTACAATGCTTGTTTGTTTTGAAAATTTGTCGTATTTTTGCTGCGAAATTTAGTAATAACAAAATAGAGTTAATCATGCAAAATGAAGATCCCATCGAAGAGGCCCGGAGATATGTGGCCAATGCAAAAGAGGTCATCCAGAAAGCAAAGTATGACCCGGAATTCAAAAGCTATACGGATAGAAAGTATGTTAAAATGGCAGGCGATACCCTATGGAAAGGCTGTCTGATTGCACTGGATGCGGTGTTGCAAATCCGCAAAGGCAAAGGCAGGCCCTCAATTGAGAAATACAAAGCGGCTGCTGGTAATCGTGACAGAAAACTGCTTAATTCCGTGAACATCGGTTATGACACTATGCATTTATCTATGGGTTATGATGGCACGCTGAACAAGAAGATTTGTGATTCAGGCTTCGAGTACGCCAATGCTATCATTGACCATTGTGCTGCGCTCTGTCCGAAACCGGTTTGTGCGTAATAATAAAAAGGGCCGTCACCATCTCCGGCGACGGCCCTTACTGTGTGTTTCATCCTGTAGAGACGGTGTGCACACCGTCTCTACAATATCCCCAAAACGGGCGCCGATTCATCATCAGCGCCCGTTTTTTTTGTTACCTAAGGGGTGTTTATTCGCAATCTTTCACGCAGCGTAGGCTGATGGCGTTATTGTGGAGGTTAACGTTGTTTGCGAAATTGCATTGCAAATGAAATTGACGATTGACGATTGACAGACGCGCGGAAAAAAGTAGAGACGCGATTCGTCGCGTCTCTACAGCTAAAAGAACCTCTTCAAAACATGAATCACATACGTTACAACGAGGAGCGCAATGATTGCGAGGAGGGTGAGGAATACCCATTTGAGGGTGGATTGGAGAGTGGGTTTAGTGTGGGTGATGTTTCCGGAGGAGTCGATTTCGGTGTTGGAGCCGATTGCTGCGATGAGCTGATCTGAGGATTTGTCCAGATAGAGGGTGTCGCGTTTCACGATGATCTTTTCTTTCACGGCTTGCGAGTGGTCGCGGTCAATAGCTCGGGTTCGGTCGGTGACGGTGGTCACCCTGAGGGTATCGCCCCTGGCGTTGAGCTGCACTGAGACGGTGGTGACCTCTCGCAAGGTGTCGTGAAATTGTTGGAGAACAACGGTTCTCAGCGTGTCGTGAATAATCTCAGTGGATTGGTTCTTTATCTCTGATCGTGTTGTCTTCTTGCTCGTTGCGCAGCCTTGAGCGAACAGGACAGCGAGAGCTGTAAGGACAATCGTTGATTTTCTCGATCGCATATTTCAACTGGTTTATTTCGTTTCGGAGTTTCATCACCTCGTCTTCGAGGGGTTGCGCTATCAGCGCGCGGAATTTCTCCACAAAGTCGGTGCCGAGGTTGAGGTTCTTTTGCTGGTTGTCGGCCTTCAGACTCTCCACCTCTTGGCGGTATTTCCGGTGGTTGAGAAACCAACCGCAACCGCTGAGGAGGGTGAGGAGGGCGAGGGTGAGTTCGGTAAAATTCATAACGTTACGGGTTTACAGGTTTACGGGTTTACAGGTTTACAGGTTTACGGGTTTAGGCAGCGATGGATAAGGGAGTGTAATGGGGTTGGCCGTCCACTTTCTTGAGGATTTGGCGGCGATTGAGGCCGGTGCGTTTCCGGCTGACGTGGAGGAAGCGGGGGGAGGGATTCCATGGAGGACAGTAGAGGATGAGTTGGTCGAAGTTGCCGTTGGCTACGATGATGCGGGCGAGTTCAAAGTTGTTGGCGCAGCAGAGGTCGGCGGCTTCGCCTTTGGTGTGCTGGCTGTTGGTTGCGCCACCTACTTTCTGGTTGTGCTTGAGGCAGCGGTAGCCGCTGTTCACGAAGATGGGTCTGCCCAGTTTTTCGCGGGCGGGATCCAGCACTTGCTCAATTAGAGCTGTGAGGTTCGCTTTTGCCTCTTCGGGGATGGTGCATCCGCACCGGCATTTGAATTCTTCGAGTTTGAAATGTTTCATAATGTTCAGATTTTTGGAGGCCTGCGGCCTGGTTTTTTGTCACACAGATTTCACAGATTACACAGATTTTTAGCCTGCGGCTAAGGGTGGTAGAGACGCGATGAATCGCGTCTCTACAGCCCTGTTGCGCAGATTGGTTAGCCGACGTCGCCGTCGTCGGGGTCGGTGCCGCCGCCACCACCATTGTCGGATCCGCCGCCGGTGTTGCCACCATTGTCAGATCCGCCGGTATTGCTTTCGCCACCCGAGATGGTGCCGTCGCCTTCAACGGCGAGAGCTGCAGAGATGGTGGGCGAGAAGTCGAAACTGGTGGTGCTCACTTTGCTCAAGTCGAGCAGGAAACCAGCTTGGTTGGCCCCTACCTGATTGAGGCTGTTGAGCGCGTCAGCGGTTTTGGGTTGAAGCACGATGCCGTAGGCGAACACTTCCAAGGCATTGCCGGCCTCGTTGGCGCTCTTGCCCAGCGAAATGCTTGTGCTGGTGTTGAGGGCGGCGGTGTGGCGCCAGAGGCCGGTGTTCAAATCGTGTACCATGATACACTTGGCGATGGCTTCGCCCTCGCTTGCACCGCTGAAGGTGGCCACATAAGAGTTGGCATTGGAGGTGATGCTGAGTGACAAGGCCTCGCGGAAGGAGGGGTTGTCGACCAACTGAAGGTCATACTGCAAGGAGGCTTGTGTGCCGTTTTGATTGACCACAATGTTCTGCAAGAGCTTCTTGATGAGCATGCCACGATCGGTCTTTTTGTAGCCGTTGGCAATGAGGGAGGTTCGGCCTACCTCGCCCAACATGCTGGCCACCTGAGAGGCGAGCTTCATTTTGGCACGTTGGCTCATCTGAGCGTCGGTGCGCGGGTTGGCCACAGAGGGTTGATACTGGCGAAGGAGCACTTTGCCGCCTTTGCCCTTCGAACCGACGGCTGAGCCGACGCGTCCGGTGAATTGGATTAGAGAAACGATTCTTCCCATAGTTGTAAAAGGTTTTAGGGTTAATGAATAAGGTTTACAGGTTTACGCGTTTACGTGTTTACGCGTTTAGAGTTCAAGGGGATGAGCGCTCGAATTTCCCGTTTGAATTCGGTGGCAAAAATACAACGTTTTCGGGGTGGTTCGGTAAAAAGTTATTTATATATAAATAACTTTTGTTTAACTGATTGAGAGCGAGACGTGAAATTTTGGACTTGAGACGTCGGATTGTAGAGACGCGATTAATCGCGTCTCTACGGCCCCGGGTCAAGGGAAAGTCAGACCTAAGTCAGATTTGCATCAGTGTTGGAAAATCCATTTTCGGGGTCCGCGAGCGGCGCGTCTGTCAATCGTCAATCGTCAATTTTCAATGTTGGTGATTTTCATATATGTGTTTTGCTAAATAAATTTAAAGAATATAATATATATAATAATTAATATTAATGTAATAATCAAAGTAATGTAATTTTTTTTAAATCGGTTGGGCTGGTGAAAAACGGCTTGCAAATGAAATTGACGATTGACAGTTGACAGACGAATGTCTTATACTGAAATAGGTTGACACATTTAGGTACAATAAATGTGTTAATTATGAATGAAAGGTATTTAAAGTATCAAATCACACCGGAAGAAAAACGGAACGAGATTCTTGAGGAATTTTTAACCGGCAATCTGACATACCGCGAGCTTGCCGAGAAGTACCAAGTAAGGGAGGCCACGATCAGACAGTGGGTCCACATGTACATTCGTAAGAAAAAAGAAGTATCTTTACCGCCGGATTCAAAACCGGAAGTGAAAATGTCAAGAAAGAAGAAAGCCTCGACGGAGTCAGCGGAAATCAAGGCACTGAAGGCCCGTATCAGCGAGCTCGAGTTGCAGAATCTCGCTCTCAACACGTTGATAGACGTGGCCGAGAGAAACGGCCTTGAGATCCGAAAAAAATCTGGGGCCAAGCAGTAGAGGAACTGCACAGGCGGCACGGCCTGACCATCATTGCCGCCTGTGACTTGCTTGGCCATAGCCGTCAGGCCTTTTACAAGAAGAAGACGGACGGGGCGGACAGACTTGCCCGCGAGATCAAGATACTCGACACGGTTCGGGAGATTCGGGAGATGGATCCAGGCATAGGAGGGGTAAAACTCTGGCTGATGCTTTCTTCCATGTACAGTCACGGCTGGATGCCCGGTCGCGATGCGTTTCTGAACCTGTTGCGTCGCAACCTTTTGATGCAGAAGCCCTGCAGGACACGCTCCACGACGAACTCCAACCACCGCTACCACAAATGGAAGAACCTGATCAAAGGCTTCGTTCCCACATGTGCCAACCAGCTGTGGGTGAGCGACATCACCTACATCGACCTGGAGGGTGGATGCTGCTATCTTCACCTGGTCACGGACGCCTACTCGCACAAGATCGTGGGCTGGTGCCTGGCGGACTCGCTGGCAGCCCTCTTCACCCTCAAGGCGCTCCGCATGGCCATAGAGCAAGCCGGCGGGGTCGATCTCACGGGGCTTATCCACCACTCCGACCGTGGTGTGCAGTACTGCTGCGACCTGTATGTGGAGGAACTGCAGAAGCATGGAATAAGGGTGTCGATGACCGAGGACTACAAACCCACCGACAACGGCATCGCGGAGCGAGTGAACGGCATCATCAAAGGCGAAAGCGTCTATCGTCAGACAAGACGCTTCTCCACGACAGAGGAGGCTCGCGAGCACATACGCCGCTTTATTGCCTTCTACAACGGGAAACGGCCACACATGAGTGTCGGGAACCAAACTCCCAACAGCGTCCATCAACAACAGGGGGTACAGAAGAAGATGTGGAAAAAAAAGATTTATCAAAAAAAAGTTGAGTTTACAAATTAATCTGTATTTTTGCAATTGAAAAAAAATGGTTGTCAACTTTTTCAGGAACATTGTCAAATACATCAGGAATATGTCAACTTGTCCAGTATAACAAGCGACAACAATATCAGAAAAAGAGCAAAAAAATGTCAACCAAAATCAGGAAAAGACAGCGTCTGTCAATCGTCAATCGTCAATTTTCAATGTTGGTGATTTTCATATGTGTGTTTTGCTAAATATATTTAAAGAATATAATATATATAATAATTAATATTAAGGTAATAATCAAAGTAATGTAATTTTTTTAAAGCGGTTAGGCTGGCGAAAAACGGCTTGCAAATGAAATTGACGATTGACAGTTGACAGACAAAAATTGCGCAACACTTTGTGTTAATGTCACTATTTGCTTTTTTTTCTGCGTAATCTTGCGACAAAAGTGCAAAAAAGAAAAAATTATCAAAAAAACAAAAACACAGAAAAACTTCAAAAATGCATTTTTTGTGTTGATTTTTGCAAAAAAAAATCTATTAAATGCTAAAAAGAAAAAAAAGATTATGTGACTTTTTGTACGCCTGCTTTGTGTATCTTTGGCACCCAAAAAAAGGAAAATATGAAAAATTTGATTTTAGAAACAACTGACAACAAGGAACTATTTTTCATCCCTGACGACACCGTTCTGGAGGTGGCCGAAAATGAAGATGGTTCTTCCACAATCGCTTTCGTGAATATTATCAGAGTGAAAAGTTCAATGGACGAGATACAAGCAGAGATGAGTAAGTCAAGGATCCCTAAGGTTGCATGGCTACGATACAATCAGTTACAAAAGGTGGTTCAAAAAACATAATATCTCATCTTCCAGCCAGAAAAAACAATAATGGAGAAAAGTGTAATCCAGTATAGGGAAATGGCGCAGGATGCGCACCGAGTGATTGAACAAGAGCGGGAAAACTTAACGAAAAGGTTGGAATATCTGAAGGGGCTCATCAAGATGATGGATTCTATGGAAGATCTTCTCGCCGAGAATAAAAAACTCCACGAAGAGATAAGGCATCTCCAACAGATACATATCGACGAAAAGAGGAAACGGTCGGAATTAGAGATGAGAATGGAGGAAATGAGAAAACTCTCTGACGGAATGGCCAAAAACGCTTCTGAAAGCACCCTGTTGAAAGCTTTGCGTTCTTATGCCAACAAGTCGAAACGAAAGACAGCCGACAAACGCGCTTTCGCCAAAACCGCCATTTTGGAAATTGCGATTTTAAATGGGCTCATGTTACCGGAAGATTTAGCAACAACCATCGAAGGCTTGGACGACGAGCATTCGGAGCCCAAAGTGGTGAATGTTACGGGCAATTATAACGACGTTCATCACAACAGAGGTGTTAACTTTAACGAAAATCACATATAGCAATGGCAGGAAACACAGTTTATGTGCAAGGTTCCTACGTGGATGTGCACGACAATGAGGTGGTGAACCTCTCTATTGACAAGGCAACGGTTCAGATGCAGGATGAGGTCAAACCAAGTGAAGTGGCCAGACCGGAGGTTTTGTCGGAAAAAGAGATGAAACGAGCTGTTGAAAACAGCGCAAGCAAAGGATATTGGTGGAGCAGCCGCTCATGGGCGGTGGTGTATCGTGTTTACCAGATGAAGGGATATATGGCCAGCATCAGTCAGTTTGTGCGCGAGGCCAACAACTGGGGCATAGAAACAGGTTTTGAATGCAACTATTTTGCTGTTCAGAAGCCCATCTCCTCAGGGATGCTTTCAGGACTGCCTGACAAATGGGTGAAACAAGGTGCCCAAGGGCAAGCGGTGAAACTGGCCAACACACTCCTTGAAGAATTAGACAACACCTTCTGCGATTCTAAATAAGTTCTAAAAGTTCTAAAAATCGCTCTAAAAGTTCTAATAAGAGTTCTAAACCCTGACGAAATTTGTCGGGGTTTTTCTTTTTGTGTCTTTTTGCCGCGAGTTTCAATGAAGAGGCCTCTTGAAACCGGAACATGTTTAACCCTTAAAAAAAATCAAAATGGAAAGTATAGTTAGAATTCTCAATCAATCGGAACTGACCACCCGTCAGTATCAAGACAAAAAAACAGGCGAGCAAAAGGTGATGAACTCTGTGACCCTGAAACTCTCAAACGGCATCGACACCTTCTTGGGTGAGATTACTGGTGAAAGGGCGGTGAACTGCCCGAAGCTGGACCCCAACTTTTTCTATCGCGTGCAGTGCACGATGGTGGTGCGGGAATGGAACTCGCAGCAGACAGGCGAGCCGATGCAAGCCACCACCATCTATATTGACAAAATCAGCCTCACCTAAACCATGTATCACGCTGACACCAACCCCGAAGAGACCCACGAAGGTTGGGAAGCCCAGAAGGGAATCAAAAATCCCAACCCGTTGCGGGCGATGATGGACGAGCTGTGTGTGAGCATGGAAGAGCTGCGCAGCGGGGCGCGCACCCGCCGACTGTGCGATGCGCGAACCCTGCTGGCAGCGGCTCTGCCCGCCACCCAGAAGCAGTTGGCTACTTTGTTTAACAGCACCCAACCCGCCGTGAGTGCCATGCGAAAACGACATGCCGCCCTGCTGAAAAGCGACCCTCACTACAGGGCGAAGTGGCAAAGAATCACAAGTCTTAAGTCTCAAGTCTAAAATCTTAAATCTCAAATCCCAAAACAAATGAACACATTCGAAGTTTTTGAGTTGACCGAAATGACGGTCACGTTGAAAAGTCAGGAGGACTATAATCTCCAAGTTTTAAGAGGCAAAGTGATAGTGAACGAGGAAGATCGCAGCCTTTCGTTTGAGCAGAATGCACCCCGTGGTCCCAGGAGCGCGGAGGTGATGTGTACACCGCACTCGCGGTTAGTGCGTCAGCCAAATGGCAGGCTTTCGTTGAGATTCCGCTTTTCGGACAAAGAGCCGGGAATCGGCTTCCAACTGATACGTGAATTGAAAGCCATATTGAGCACACTTGACATTACCTCTAAAAAACGTGCGGCATGAAATTCAGCATCTTCAGTAGTGTGAAGTCGCAAAGCGGCGAACTTTGCACACAGGAAAAATTCAATGAGGTTTGCACATCACCCTTGGTGTGCAACCTCTGTGTGGCGATTGCCAATGAGCCCGACCACGACAAGCGCAACGCCCTCAAGAAACAGCTACCCATCATCACTTTCCAAGCCTTTTTTGAGGGAGCCCGCAAAAACAGCAACGCGCAACCCAGCGGCTGCTTTATGTTCGACGGCGACGGAATGGAGAACCCGCGCGGGTTTTATGACACTAACATTGCCCACCGTTTGGAAGAATTGGGCATCCTTTACGCCGGAATGACCCCATCGCAACACGGTCTGCGTCTGGTGGCGCGGATGCGCCCGGAATTTGGTTCGATAGCCGAAGCCCAGAAATGGTTGAGCGGGCAGATAGGGTGGGAGTGCGATGCGGCGTGCAAGGATTTGGCGCGGGCGAGTTATGCGGTGCCGGGGGAATATGTTTATTTTTTGAACCCCGCGTTGTTTACGGAAAACGGGACCGTAGAGGCGAAGGAAGAGGGAAGAGGGAAGAAGGAAGAGGGAAGAGGTGAGATGGAAGAGGTGCCGGATTGTAACGAGACGTTCAAGGGCATTCCATTGGCCGACATCTGTCACGAATGGTTGTTGCAAACCGGCGGGGAACCTGCGGAGGGCGAACGCAACGACCGGTTGCACAAATTGGCGTTGCGGTTGCGACATATCACCGATTTCAACGAGGGCACGATGTTGGCCGTGATGCCCAATTATGGATTGAGCGAAGAGGAGATGCGGTCGTTGATTCATTCCGCTTGTGTGGCGCAAAGGACCAGTAGGCCACGTGACCTGCAGCCCGTGTTAGACAAGCTGATGGCCGTTCAGCAGATGGAGCAGGAAGACGAGGAGGATGATTTGGCGGACGAGGAGATTGTGTCTTTGAACGAGCAAATCAGCAACTTGGATTTCACTTTGCCACCCTTGATCCGGCAAATTGCCTCCACCGCTCCTGATGATTTTGTGGCGGCTTGCGTGTTGTGTCAGCTGCCGATGTTGGGAACTTTGGCTTCCAAGCTAAGAGCCCAATATTTGGACGGGCGAATGCACAGCCCCTCGTTCCAAGTCTCGCTGGAAGCCCCGCAAGCATCGGGAAAGAGTTTTATGACGCGTATTTCCGAAATGTTGATGGCCCCCATTCGCAACCGCGATGCGGAGGAACGGCAGAAGGAGCAGGAATATATGGAGAAGATGAACGAGTTGAAGGTGACCAATGTGAAAGTGACCGCAAAGAACCGTGAAGAGCTTTTGGGACAGAAGCCCAAGGGGATTATCCGCTTTGTGCCGGCCACTATCAGTATTACCAAACTGTTGCAGCGTTTGGAAAACGCCCGTGGATTGCATATCTTCGCCTTTGCGGAGGAGATTGACACGGTGACCAAAGCCTTTAAACGAGGGTTCTCTTCTTACGGTGACCTGCTCAGAGTGGCTTTTGACAACGGCTTATACGGACAGGATTACGCTTCCACAGAATCGTTCAGCGGATTGGTGACCGCCTACTACAACACGCTCTTCAGTGGTACCCCAAAGGCGATGCGGAGATTCTACCCCGATGTGGAAGACGGGTTGGTGAGCAGAGTCTGTTTTGTGATGCTGCCCGATCAGTTCGGCAAGCCGATGCCGGTGTGGGGTGAGCTGAAGGAGAAAGACAGCGAAGAAGTTCTTTACCAATTGGAGCGGCTGGATCAGGTGAGCATTATGGGCAACACCGTGCAGCCCGACCATGTGATGGACCTCACCTTCCTGAACCGCGACCTGAAGAGGTGGCTCACCGAGCAGCAGGAGGAGGCCGTGAGAACCAACGATAGAACCAGGGATGTGTTTTGCAGACGCTCGGCCGTGGTAGGCTTCAGAGCGGGAATGCTAGCGTGGTTTCTCTATGGCGAGAAGAACACCCCTTTGAACCGCAAGCGCACCTGCGCCTTTGCCCGCTGGGTGGCCAACCAGATGCTGACGCAGCACCTGCTGCGCTTCGAGATTGACGGCACGGGGAGCAACCTGAACCCTTGGGAAGATATTTTTGAGCAACTGCCCGAAGAGTTTGGCAGAGACGATGTGCAACAGATTCTTAAAGCCAATGGCGTGGGCACCACCCTGCGGATGGTGCTCTACAAATGGCGTCTCCTGGGCTGCATTAAGCCCACCGAGTATGGCCCGAGGCAGAAGGCACTGCGATTCAGCAAGTGCGCGTGATGCGCGGTCGGACTGTCAATCGTCAATCGTAAATTTTGTTTGCAATGCGTGTTCTGCACTTTCGGAACATCGCGCACTTGCGAGGCGGAGGTTTCGCCAGCTCCTAACGTCGCTTGGCGGAATGACGATGACGGTGCGCGTGGAAAAAGGGGGAAACAAGGGCGGCGAGAGGCGGTGTGCGGCAACGGCACGCACTGCCTGCCGCCCTTGTTTCCCCTCTCATGATTCACGATGCGAGCCGTCATTCCGGCCGACGACAGGAGGGCGGAATCTCCTCCTCGCAAGGGCGAGAGATGACGAGTAACTGGTAACTGGTGAATTTTGTTTGTAAGGCGTTTTGTGCGTTTCGAAAATGTTTTTTAGCACCTGATCTTGTCTCAAATAATCAAAATGATTCTGATTTGTAAATAATACTAGTGCGTTCTTTCTTTATTTTTTTTATTTTTGCACTTTCAAAATATGCTTAAATCATTGACAAAGAAAGGATTTTAATATGCTAAAAAAAATTATTTATTCTGTTGTTCTTACGTTTGTTGTTTTTCCTGTTTTTGCTTTGGAAACAATAACACTTTCACTTAATAATAGCAAACCGATTGAAGATAAACACTCTGTACTTGTAAATGATGCAAGGGTGGTAAAAGGCTATATCTTTAATACAAACATAGGTAAATATGTCTACCATACCGACGCTTATGTTATAGTTGACTATTATGGCGTACATGTTTCTATTAAAGGAATAGATCGGATCTATAATGCAGTCCGGACTAGTAATAATCCCAATTTCAACTATTGTGTGTGGATAGATTTAAGCCCATATGGAGGTTATTGGCTTTTCTTCAATTTATAAAGATTGATTTTGCCACATATATCCATAAAAGAAGGTGTAAAGCGGTCTGTCAATCGTCAATTGTGTTTATGTATTCATATACTTATTGTTGAAATGACTTCTTAATTTCTGGAAATCTTTATCGAAAGTTCTACTTCTTTGAGGAAGTCTTTCTTTTGGGAGGCGGCTGAAATCATCAAAAAGCAACCGTTTGTTTTCATCTTCATCACCTTCAATTAACATTCTAAATGTTATATCGAACAGAACTGCTTGATGATACTGTTCTATCATTGCTGCTCTAAAATAAGAAGTCTCTTCTTCAATAGGATTCTGTTTGTCATATTGAAGTTGATTTTTGCGATTACATAAAGCTTGATTTAGATTGCATACTAATCGAAATCTATTCTCTATGGCTTTTTTCATGGAATGTTTCCACATGTCCTTGTCTTGCGGATTATTCCCAAACCAGGTTTGATAAAATTCCACTCGGGCTAAATCAAAATAGATAGTTTTCCAAAACATATCATTGTCAGCTAATTCTATTACTTTAGAGAAACAATCTTTAGCTTTTCCGAGATTATCTTGTATAAAATATTGTTTTTCTGAATCCATTAACAGATACCGTTCACGGGCTTTTATAAGATTGTCTATGTCAATGTTCCTTGAATCTGGCAACATGTTAAGAGAACTATTCAGATAGCAAAGTCCCAAATACTTAAAATATAGACATCTACAGGAGGCATTCCGAAGAAGATTCGAATCAATTGTCATAATTGCCGTATAAGACTGTTCTGCATCTTCTTTAAATATCTCTTGGTTGGACCAGAATTTTAGATTCTGAGCAAATTGGTATTTTGAGGTTGCTTCAATTAATGACACAGCTTCTCTTAACACCCTAATAGAGCCGTTGGCATTTTTTTCAAGTTCTTCCAAATATTCTGATAATGATTTTATGTAATAATAATATTCATTTCTGAAATATCTCACAACTATCTTCGTCCGAGCTTTTTCCCAAGAGTTCCCATCTTCATATCTATTTGGGTTAATCATAAGAAATGCCATCAAAGGAACGAAATCTATAGAGAATTGAAGTTCATCTGCTAATAATGTGCCCGATGTTACTTTTTGTCTCTTTTCTTCAAATACGTTTAACTGACTCAAAAAGGCTTCTATGGCTTCCTCTTGCTTTGTGATAGAACCATAAGTCCCTTTTTCAAAGTTACCAATTAAACCAATAATATTCTTAATGTAATGATTATTTTCAAGAACATTACCCTCCATCTTACTAATCACACTCACAGTGTCAATAGATTGAAAAGTAACAAAGCTAAATGACAATGCTAACAATGCTATAATAGCACTTGCTATTGCCGTTATACTCATTAAATTATCAGCAAGAGATTTATATCGAATAATGACAAGAACTGCAAACAGGGCAAGTGAGCCTATGCCCACGAGGAATTTAATAGATATAGGTGTCACCATACCTATAGGCGTACGCCTAAAGAATCTGCGAAATAAATTATTTAGTATTTTGCCACTCATTTCTATTTTATCTTATTATTGACTGGCAAAAATAATAAATATTTGATCTTAACGACTTACTTCGTACCGAAGAAATTGACCATGAACTTGTCGCTCCAGAACTCGGCTGTGAGGTTGAATAGCCTTTCGGCGTTGCTGTCGATGGGTTCGTCAAGCCAGTTCACAATGGATCGGAGTATGCGTGAGTTTACGTACTTGCCTGGAACACGCGGCTGGCCATAGCCTACTCCCCACTCCCCCATATCTGTTTATGTTTTTTGGGGATTTTCGTTATCTTTTTTTGCCGCCAACGAAACGTGTGTCTTAATTTTACAATTGATTTTTGAATTGTTAAAATTTAGAGGCGGGGTTTCGGAGGGAAAACCTGAAACTAATCGTCAACCGATGATTTTCGTTTTCAACGCACTTTTTGAGATTGCGTGCCGTCTGCATGCTGACCCCGCATCGCATCGCCCAACCCCACACTGCAGTATGGGGTTATTGGGATTTTGTGCCGCTGGCACAAGAGGAGCGGACAACGCGTCTGTCAATCGTCAATCGTCAATTTCGTTTGCAAGGCGTTTTGAATTCAGGGCAAAAAAATAGGGCTGTCGCGATGCGGCAGCCCTATTAGTTGCGATAAAACTATTGCCTTTATTTCAGCAACTTGAAGAACTCGACCATCAAATCCCAGCACATTTGCACGGTTTTGATTTCGAGTTTCTCGTCAGGTGAGTGCACGCCGCGGAGAGTTGGACCGAAGGAGACCATGTCCATGTCGGGGTACTTCTCGGAGAACAAGCCGCACTCCAAGCCGGCGTGGATGGCCAGCACCTGCGGCTCTTTGTGGAAGATGTTGTGGTAGGCCTCCACGAGCACGCGCAATGCCTCGGAGTTGGGGTTGGGGTTCCAGCCGGGATAGCCGTCGGAGTTTTCCACATCGGCGCCGATCATCCAGAAGGTGGTGGACACCTTGTCGACGATGGCCTGCTTCTTGCTCTCCACCGAGCTTCTTTGGCTGGTGGTGAACACCACGTTGCCGTCAACAATCTTCACGGAAGCCAGGTTGGTGGAGGTCTCCACGAAGCCGGGGATGTCTTGCGACATAGCGGCCACGCCGTGCGGGCACACCACGAGGGCGTTCAACACGTCGATTTGGAAGGTCTCTTCAAAAACTTCCTTCACTGCAGGGGCGGGCTCCACGGTCACCATCACGCCGGGATCGGTGGTGTGGAATTCCTCCTTATAGGTTTTGTCCATCTGGGCCACGTAGGCTTTCCAGCCTTCCACCTCCTCTTTGGGCAGGGCCACAATGGCGTAACCCTCGCGGGCGATGGCGTTGCGCAGGTTGCCGGCGTTAATGTCGGCCACGCGCAGGTTGTGGTCGCTGTAGGAGTTCCAGAGGATGCGGGCGAGGAGTTTCACGGCATTGCCGCGTCCCTTGTTGATGTCGTCGCCGCTGTGTCCGCCTTGCAAGCCCTTCACCTCGATTTTGAAGAACTCGCAACCTGCCTCCACGGGCTCGAACTCGCAGGGCAGGGTGGCCACGGTGTCTTGTCCGCCGGCACAGCCGATGAAGAACTGACCTTCGTCCTCTGAGTCGAGGTTGAGCAGCATCTTGCCGTTCATGAAGCCGGCTTCCACTGCCTTTGCGCCGGTGAGGCCGGTCTCTTCGTCGATGGTGAAGAGTGCCTCGATGGGACCGTGTTGCAGTTCGTTGTCGTCCAAAACGGCCAGTGCCATTGCCACTCCGATACCGTCGTCGGCACCGAGGGTGGTGCCCTTGGCTTTCAGCCATTCACCGTCGATGTAGGTCTCGATGGCGTCTTTGTCGAAATCGAACACCTTGTCGTTGTTCTTCTCGCACACCATATCCATGTGGGCTTGCAGCACCACGGGCGTCACGTTCTCTTTGCCGGGAGTGGCGGGCTTGGAAATCAGCACGTTGCCGACCTTGTCGCGCTTGGTGGGCAGACCCAATTTCTTGCCGGTCTCCTCCAACCAGAGCGACATCTTCTCCTCGCGCTTCGACGGGCGCGGAATCTTGGTGATCTCATTGAAATAATAGAAAACCTTTGAAGGTTTCAGATTCAGCATTTCTTCGTTCATATTGTTTGGGTTTTAGATGATAATTCGAAATTGTCGGGGGCATTTAAAATGCGAGGGCAAAGATACAATTTTTTGGTTTATGGTTTAAGGTTTAAGGTTTAAGGTTTAAGGTTTAAGGTTTAAGGTTTATGGGGGAGTTGTAAAAAAATCGTATCTTTGCACCCTTAAAATAAGCTTCTAAGCTCCTAAGCTTTTAAGCTTCTAAGCTAAAAAAAATGGACGACAAAAAAATAATCTTTTCCATGGTGAACGTCAGCAAGACGTATCCGCCTCAAAAGCAAGTGCTTAAGAATATCTACCTTTCCTTCTTCTATGGAGCGAAAATCGGCGTGCTGGGTTTGAACGGCGCCGGTAAGTCCTCTCTGTTGAAGATTATCGCCGGACTGGACAAGTCCTACCAGGGCGAGGTGGTCTTTTCGCCCGGATATTCAGTGGGTTATCTGCCTCAGGAGCCGCAAATTGATGACAATCTGACGGTTAAGGAGGTGGTGATGCAGGGAGTGCAGCCCATTGTGGATATATTAAAGGAATATGAAGAGGTGAACATGAAGTTCTCGGAGCCGATGAGCGACGACGAAATGAACAAGCTGATTGAGCGGCAGGGCGAGCTCACCGACCTGATTGAGCAGTACGACGCGTGGGAACTCGACTCGAAACTGGAAAGGGCGATGGACGCGCTGCGCTGTCCCGATGGCGACACTCCCGCCAAGAACCTCTCCGGGGGTGAACGTCGTCGCGTGGCCCTCTGCCGTTTGCTGCTCACCGAACCCGATATCCTTCTCTTGGATGAGCCCACCAACCATTTGGACGCCGAGTCGGTGGAGTGGTTAGAGGCGCATCTGCAGCAATATAAGGGCACGGTGATCGCTGTGACCCACGACCGTTATTTCCTCGACCACGTGGCGGGCTGGATTTTGGAACTCGACCGTGGCGAAGGCATCCCGTGGCAGGGGAACTACTCTTCTTGGCTGGAACAGAAAGCCAACCGCTTGGCGATGGAGCAGAAGCAGGAGAGCAAGCGCATGAAGACGTTGGAGCGCGAGTTGGAGTGGGTGCGCATGGCCCCGAAGGCGCGTCACGCGAAGTCGAAAGCCCGTTTGAACGCCTACGACAAGCTGCTCAACGAGGACGTGAAGCAGAAAGAGGAGCAGTTGCAGATTTTCATCCCCAACGGACCGCGTTTGGGCAACAACGTCATCGAAGCGCAGCACGTGCGCAAGGCCTTTGGTGACAAGCTGTTGTTCGACGACCTGAACTTCAATCTGCCGCCCAACGGCATTGTGGGTGTCATTGGTCCGAACGGTGCGGGCAAAACCACGCTCTTCCGTCTCATCATGGGCTTGGAGCAGCCCGACAGTGGCGATTTCAGGGTGGGTGAGACCGTGAAGGTGGGTTATGTGGACCAGCAGCACACGGTGATCGATCCCGAAAAGACCGTGTGGGAAGTGGTATCAGAGGGCAACGAGCAGATGATGATGGGCGGAAGGCTCATCAACTCGCGCGCCTATCTGTCACGGTTCAACTTCGGCGGCACCGACCAGAACAAGAAGGCCGGGGTGTTGTCAGGCGGTGAAAGAAACCGTCTGCACTTGGCGCTTACTTTGAAGTCGGAGGCCAACGTGTTGCTGTTGGACGAGCCGACTAACGACATCGATGTCAACACGTTGCGTGCGTTGGAGGAGGGTTTGGAGAACTTCGCGGGCTGTGCGGTGGTCATCTCCCACGACCGTTGGTTCCTCGACCGCATCTGCACGCACATCCTCGCTTTCGAGGGCGATTCTCAGGTCTATTTCTTCGAAGGCAGCTACACCGAGTATGAGGAGAACAAGAAGATGCGACTCGGGAATGAGGCGCCGAAGAGGATTCGGTATAAGAAGATTACGGTCATTTAATAGTTAGCAGTTAGCAGTTAGCAGTTGGGTAGGGACGTCACATTGTGGCGTCCTATTACGGCGTCTTGAGGTGATTGTCGGGGTTTAGAATCTTCTAAGGGCGCTTTTGTCAGGAACAGGATCGAGGGTGAAGATGGATTCGTCGATGACGTGGATGATGAGGATACCCTGTTGCTGTGCGTATTCATAGGCGTCGCGTTCGAAATTGACGGCCGCGATTGCTGCAATTACTTCTTTGTCTTTGTGCTCGGTGAAGAGCAATTTGAAACGTTGCATTTTGTCGATGTATTCATCGATGTCGGTTTTGCGGCAGTTGGTTTTGACCTCCGTGGCGATGGCGAGGTCTTCCCCGTAGGAGAGCACGTCCACCTCCATTTCCAAGTTCAGTGCTTTGATTTTGCGGTGCATGTCTTTGCAGTAGCGATCTACTGCGAATCCTGCTTTCGTGAACATTTTGTGGCCTTTGGGACCGAGGAGCCCTTCTACGATATGGCCGACCACGGAATGGAATTCCGCAGAGAGTCTGTTCACTGATTCAACGGCCTTATTGACGTTTTTCTCTAGTTTATTCAGCGAGGCCTTCCTTTTTGCTTCCTCTTTCTCCCATTTTATCTCTCTCTTTCTCATTTCCTCCTGGAACTCCTTTCTCCATTGTTTCCTCTCCTCTTCATTGTCCTTCTTCCATTGTTTCCGTTCCTCTTCATTCTCTTTTCTCCGCCTTTTCCGCTCCTCTTCGTTGTTCTTTTTCCACTGTTCCATTTCCGCTTCGAACTTCTCGTCGCGTTCCTTGCTCCATCTTTTCCGTTCCTCTTCATTGTCCTTCTTCCATTGTTTCCGTTCCTCTTCATTCTCTTTTCTCCGCCTTTTCCGCTCCTCTTCGTTGTCTTTTTTCCATTGTTTCCGCTCCTCTTCATTCTCTTTTCTCCACCGTTCCAAGTCCGCTTCGAACTTCTCGTCGTGTATTCTCGCGCGTTCTCTGAGTTCCGCCATGTACTTTTCGTGTTCGAGACGGGATTGCTCGTTGAGGCGCTCCATTTTCTCGAACCATTCGTCGTGTTTGCGCATCCTTTGGTCGAATTCCTCTTTGTCCATACGCATCTTGTTTATTTTCAATTCGTTTCTGTTTATTCGTTTGGTGTTCTCCATCACCATCTGTCGCAACTGCGGCGATTCCATCTCTGCTAATTGGCTTTTGTTTTCCATAAGTTTTGATGTTTTGATTGTGAGTCTATAAATTTAAATTTAGTTTCTTTTTGTTTTTATGAATACTAATTTTTTAACGCTGCAAATATACAAAAATATTGATTAAAATATCAATAAAGATGAAATTTTTATTTATTTCTGATAATCAATGGATTGCGACTGAAAAATTACAATCAGTTATGATAAAAATAACTAAATATTTTATAATTAAGTGCTGTTTGTCGGTTTGGAGGTGTTGCTTTATAAGGTTGGCCTGCGGCCAGTCTTTTTACGTCGCTACCCCGCCCTGCGGGCACCCGTTGCAGGCAAGCCTGCTTTTCCTCTTCGCTCGGCATAGCAAAAGCAAGCTTTTCCTCTGCACTCGCTCATCCGTCAAATCTAAAAGAAGGGGAATGGTGCGGTCGCCAGCACTGTCCTTGGGGCAATCGCAACGGTTTGCGTGCATAAGACAGGAGCGGCGTCAGCGTTGCGCGGCGAGGACTTCCTCTTCCGTGAGTCCGGTGATGCGGATAATGGTGGGAGTGTCGAAGCCGTTTGCTATCAAGCTGAGGACGATCTGTCTCTCCTTTTCGGTACGGCCCTGCTCGATGCCTTCTTTCAACGAATTCTCTTGGGCGCAGCGGATGGCGTCCTGCACATCGGCGTATTCCAGTACGCTCTTTTTGTATTTTTTCTTTTCCATAACGGTTAGTTTTGCGTATTTACCATCCTCGAACAGCCCGCGGAAAACCTCGTCTTCCTGCGACAAATCCTGCACTTCCATTTGTCCCATGTTTTTCAGTATGTAGGCCCACTTGTGCTTGTCGTCGGGAAATTCCGTGTCTTTAAGCTGACCGGGTTTTGACGCGGCAAATTTACTCAATTCTAGGAAGCAAAAGATCATTCTGTCAGAAAATACTTCGTTGTGTTCGTCTTTGAACTGAACAACATGAAAATAATTGCCGTTTTCGCACCCCTTAAACCAAGTCGGGAGAAAGTCCAGTATACAGAAAGAGATAGTCATCGGAATGTTGTATTCCATGTCGCCCCGCTCCACATTCTGGCTGATAACCCTGCAGTTATAGGTGATGGCTCTGTTGTTGAAAAAGCTCTGTTGTACGCGCTGCATTTCCACGATGACATGTTTCCTGTCGTTTGTGACTCCGTAGATGTCGAGCGTGACGCGCTTGATGTCTTCGGTATCGCCGAGTAGTTCCGTTGGCAGGAAGGTGATGCTGGTGACCCCTTCCATCTTGTCGGGTAGGAAAGTCCGGAGCAGTGACAGCAATCGTTCCGCACCACGTCTGTCGTTGCAGAACAATTTCTTGACGCCGAAGTCGGTGAGCGGGTTGATGTAAACCGGAGCCGGTTCTGCTTTCCTGGCTTCCGAAAGCTTCTTTACTTTGTTTTGTGATTTTTCTTTGGTCATAAAATTCTAAGTTGTTTTATAAGTTCTTTCCGCTGCAAATATACAAAAATATTGATTAAAATATCAATAAAGATGAAATTTTTATTTATTTCTGATAATCAATGGATTGCGACTAAAAAATTACAATCAGTTATGATAAAAATAACTAAATATTTTATAATTAGGTGCTGTTTGTCGGTTTGGAGGTGTTGCTTTATAAGGTTGGCCTGCGGCCAGTCTTGGAAAAAGTGCACAACCCCCGCTCCATCCCCATCTTTGACAAAATCCTCGTTGCATCATGACGTTGCCCTGGTGTAAAATTCACATTTATTAACATCTGCATTCTATTATAAATCAGTATTATAGCTGAAAATTATAGCCCGTTATTATATATAAGGATTATAATACTGAAAAAAGTGTATTTTTGCCGCTTCGTTTGATTGCCGGATTGCGGATTGAAATTTGGGATTTGAGACTTAAGATTTAAGACTTGAGATGGCGAGAGAACGAAAGAGGAAAGAGTGATTAATACATCTTCCTTGAGCAGCCCCGTAGGGGCAAGAGCTTGGTAGCCAGGGGTAAGGCGTGAGGAACGAACGCCGCCACCCCTGGGACAAAACGAAAAAAGTAAAAAAAATTAACAATATGAACCAAATGTACAATTTGAACCCAACAACCAACCAGGAAAACCAAAAACAACACGAGGGCGTGTTTACGCGCGCGCGGGCGCACGCACCTATATCCGCGCCTATACACGCGCATACGCGCGAAGGCGCTAAATCCCGTTCCCGAATCTCCCTCCTCCCTCTGCTCGTGGCTTTCGCCGTGACGATGATTGTTGGAGTGGGGAATGTGTGGGGGCAAAGAACGTTGCTGTTTACCAGAAACAGCAATAATGATGTGGTGAAAGCTACGAAGGGTACCAATACCGTAAGTAATGCAGATGGTGCCTTCACCAATAAAGGGAGCGGTGCCGCGGAATGGACACCTCCGACAGGTGTGAAAATAATGAAAGTGCACGGCGTTGGCGGTGGCGGCGGCGGCGGCGGTGCCAAAGTAGTTGCTCCTGCATATTCTAGAAGAGCGGCTGCAGGCTCTGGTGGTGGCGGCGGTGCTTATGATTACAAGTTGGTATCGGCTGAAAATGCTATCTATACGCTTTCGGTAGGTAGTGGTGGCTCTCGTGGTAATAAATCAGGAGGAAATGGAACATCTGGCGGCTCTTCCTATTTCAAACTTAAAACCGCAGATGCAAATACTAGATTGATGGATGCGGATGGGGGCACAGGAGGTAATGGTGAGGCTGCTACGAGTTCAAATCAAGGGTATCGAAGTTGGGAAGGGGTCCTAACAGGTTGGAAAACATATTATAATTATCAGATTTTGCCAGAATCCTCAAATGCTGTTGATGGAGGTAGTTATCATAATGCAGGGTATAATGGTGGCAGTGGAACAACGGGGTCGTCAGAAAATAACCCAAAAGCGACAGGTGGTGCAGGAGGAGCTGCAGGTGGATATGGAGTTATATCTATGCCATCAGGTTATTCCTTAGGTGGTTCGAAATCCGGTTCAGCTTCAACGGGTGATTATAAAATAGATGGCTCTACGGGTAATAATTATGGCGGTGGTGGTTCCGGCGGATCGGCCACAGAACAAAATGCAGTTAGTTATGGCGATGATACCAAGGAAGCCTATGGCGGTGCCGGTGCCAACGGTATTGTTTGGGTCGAATACATCAATATGTCTGTTAGTTGTTCACAAAATGTGACATGTCCTGGCGGAAATGATGGTCGTATCACCATAACGATGACTGCCTATAAGAATGCAACAGATTCCTATACCTATTCCTATGTGAATACAACTACAGGCGAAGAACAACATGATATCCCATTTTCGGGAACCTCTACGATTATTCCTGGCTTGACGAAAGGTCATTATGTGGTTACAGTGACATTTAATGGCGAGTTAGAGTGTGAACGTGAAATTGAAGTCAAGGAATTAGCCAAATTGGTGACCCAAATCACCCCTACAAACGTCACTTGCTTCGATAGCTTGAATGGTTCAGCAGTGGTGGCAATCACCAGCGAATGGAATGAAGTCTCTTTTACGCCCAGTGCCAGTGATGTTACCTACCAATGGTATAACAGCAATGGCTCTATCAGTGGCGCAACCAGTGCCACATTGAGCGATCGTCCAGCTGGTACCTATCGAGTGGGGGTAACAGTGAAGGTGCAAGATGATCCTGCTACCTATTGTACGGTTTACGATACCGTGGACATCACGCAACCCACACCCATCAATGCGTTTGTTCTGCCGGCGCAAGTATCTGTGTGTGAGGGCGATTCTGTACTGCTCTCTGCAACGGCTTCTGGTGGTGGAGAGAGTAAATATAAGTTTACATGGAAGCAAGGCACGGGACAAAATAAAGTACAGGTGGCGGCAGATACCAATCAATACATGGTTCATACCTCGAATGCGACAGGTGCCCTTGTATATACGTTGGTGGTTGAAGGAAAAACAAATCATTGTCCGCAGAATAACGACGACAGTATTGCCACGGTGACGGTGAATCAAAGACCTGTGGTGAGCATTACGATCCTCCATGATACTATTTGTGAGGGGGGCAATGCGACATTAACTGCCAGCGTTTCGAATTTCAGTAGCGGAATCAGGTATGATTGGAGCAATGGTACTGAAAATAATTCCTCAATAACGGTGTCCGAAGCAGGTCCTTATACAGTGACGGCCACGGTGACAGCAACAGGCTGTTCCAATACAGCCGATACTACGGTGGTGGTACACACTTCGCCTGCAGACGTGGTGTTGAATTGTCCAGGTACCCTATTGTACAATTCGGATAATAATGTGATCAGTGTTCGTCCGTTAATTGAGAACGAGGAAACCGTAACATGGGAAATCATCTCGTCAACCAATAGCTTGACCTCTAACACGGACATCTCACAACCTAGAACCGACAATACGATCAATGTAAAAGCAGCGGCGTTGGGAGAAGCAGTCGTTAAGGCTACGATCACAAAAATCCACAACATAGAAGGATGTAACGAAGTGACGCAAAGTTGCACTTTGAATGTCGCCAAGAATGTGATGACAGTGGAGTGTCCGCAAACGGTGGCAGCAGTAACGTATGATGGCCAGGAACATGCCGTTTTGAAGAGCACTGATGTCATTCAAGTTAAGGATGAGAACGGCGACCCATTATCTGGCGCTAGTCTCTATTTTAAGATCGATGATACACAGTTCCTTACCACAACCGATACGCCAAAAGTGGTGTCAGCAGGGAATTATCAATTGACGGTGAAGGCCTGCCATCCTTCCTATTCGGACAACACCTGTCAATACACGATGACGGTGAACCGTCGTCCAGTGACGGTTCAGGTGATGGATTGTGCGTCTTGGAAGGGTACGAGAGACACTACGGAAATTGCCGGTCATTATACCATTAAGGATGGTTCGCTGGTGGAAGGCCATGGGGTGATTGGTCAGATTATCAGTGGTAGCGCGGCTGGAGGTGTCTATTACTACAGCGACACTACCATGGTGAACACCGCCTCCAAATCGGATGTGAAAGTGATGAGCGGCACCACAGACATGACCGCCAACTACGACATCACCTTGCATGCAGAGCAAACCATTATGGAGTTGCAGTTGGTGAGTAAGAAAGACCTCACTTGTAATGGAGTGAACAAGGGTGAGATTGTGGTAGCTGTTACGCCAGACAGTACTAGTTACAAATACTTCATTAACAATGAGCAAACAAGTATTACGAGCCATACTTTCAAGAATCTGGCTGCTGGTTCTTATTTTATAGTTGTGAAGAACAGTGCAGGAACTTGCACTACCAACACGTTGACGGGTGTGAAGGTGGAGGATATCTATCCCATTGCTCTTGTTTCTCATGATGACACTATTTGTAAGGGTGGAAACGCCTCTATTTCGGTCTCTGCTACGGGTGGTAGCGGCAACTACGTCTATCAATGGAAAGATGCTGACGATAATGTTGTGGGTGGCAACCAAGCCATTGTGAATGTTTCGCCGAACAACGACGCTACCTATACTGTGACAGTTAGCGATTTGGCGGACAACACCTGTAATAAGAGTGCTACCAGCGATGTTAAAGTGTTCAAACCCGCTGTGACGTTGAACAATATAGCTTCGCCGACTATCTGCTCCGAACAAGAGGTAACTTTGACGGCTGTAGTGGCAACGGGCTCAGTAGGAACGCCTACTTATGAATGGAAAATAGGCAACGATCCTGTGGAAAACGGCAATCAGGCCAGTGTGACTGTTGCGCCGACCAATAGCACTACTTATACGGTGGTTGCAACAGCTACAGTGGCTGAAGGCACTCACAGCTGTTCCACTACCGATTCGAAGAATGTGACCGTGAAAGTGAACACACCTCCGAGCCCCACCAATCTGAATGTTCCATCCATCATCGCTATGAACGACAGTGCGGTGGTGAGTGTGCGTCCGCTGGTGAATGGCGAGAAAGTGACCTGGACGATCACTGGAGTGACGGAAAATGAAACAACGGGAGCGGCAACAATACTTACTTCCGATGTTGCCTCTGGAGTGCCGTGTGACACGAATTCTATCAAACTGCGTGGTGATGTCATTGGAAAGGTGAAAGTTGAGGCCACAATTCGGCAGCCCAATAGTTATAATGATTGTAACAGCACTTCCGTAGAGGGATTTATTGAAGTGCGTCCCAGCGCAATGAATGTTGTGTGTCCTAAGGATTCTACGATAGTCTATTCTGGAGCGTCTTTTGATGGCGACGTGACCAACAGCAGCATCATGGTTACTGCCGTGGTGAATGGAGAAACTGTGGAATTGGCGGAGAGTACAGATTATTCGTTGACTTACAGTTATACAGATTTGGAGGGAACGGATCATGTTGATGAGACGGTTGCTCCTTCCATTACTAATGCAGGAACGATGCAGGTGACGGTGACGGCCACGCATAACAGTGGCAGCTATGAACCCAACACTTGCCAATACGCCTTGACCATTAATAAACGTCCTGTGACAGTGGAGGTGGTGGATTGCGCATCATGGACAGGCTATCCGATGGTTACTAATATTACCAACGCCATGGTCACCACCCAATATCTAGATTCAACACTGGTTGCGGGAGATCAAATTTCCGGTACCGTCACCACGGTGAGTGCTGACGGTGGTGTCTACACCTATAGTGAACAGACAAACATCAACACCGCTGTCAAGTCCTCTTTGGTCATTAAGAACAGTAATAATGATGCTGTTACAGACAACTATGACATCAAGGTGAAATCCGAGCAGACTATTATGGAACTGCAGTTGGTGAGTGTGAAGAATATCTCTTGTTATGATCATGCCAACGAAGGTGAGATTGTGGTAGCTGTTACGCCAGACAGTACTAGTTACAAATATTTCATTAACAACGGTGAGGTATCAAATATAACGAACCATACTTTCAACAATCTGAGTGCAGGCTTTTATTCCGTTGTTGTGAAGAACAGTGCAGGAACTTGCACTACCAACACTTTGACGGGTGTGGAGGTGAAAGGAATCGAGCTTATTGTTCTTACTACTCAAAACGACACGATTTGCGAGGGTGGTAATACCTCTATTGCGGTCTCTGCAACGGGTGGTAGCGGCAACTTCCTCTATCAATGGGTGGAAGGTGAGAGCACGCCTGTAACGGACGGTAACCAGGCCATTGTGAATGTGGCGCCGACAGAGAACACCACTTATAAGGTGACGGTTAGCGATTTGGCGGACAATACTTGTCAGAAGAACGCCACTTGCACGGTGAAGGTGTTCAAACCCGCTGTGGTGTTGAAGGCAATGAATGCACAAACCATCTGTTCTGGAAGCTCGGTGAATTTGAAGGCTGAGACGGATAGCTACGTGGGTGATGTCACTTATTTGTGGGATACCCCTGAGCAAGATGCGACGGCCAGCATCACGAAGTCTCCTACAACTACGACAACCTATACGGTGGTGGCAACAGCTACGGTGGCTGAGGGCATGCATAGCTGTACCGCTACCGATTCGAAGAGTGTGACGGTAACGGTGAACACCCTTCCCAGCCCCACCAATTTGAACGCCCCGTCCATCATCGCCATGAACGACAGCGCGGTGGTGAATGTGCGTCCGCTGGTGAACGGCGAAAAGGTGACCTGGTGGATTTCCGGAGTGACCGAAGGTGAAACAACGGGCGCGGTCACCATCAGTCCGAGCGGCGTGACTTCCGGAATCGCTTGCACTACCAATGAGATCAAACTCTATGGTGAAACGATTGGCAAGGTGAGAGTGGCGGCCACGATTCGTCAGCCCAACAATCTTACTTACTGTGACAGCATCTTTGTGGAAGATACCATTGAAGTGCGTCCCAGCGCCATGAAGGTGGTGTGTCCTGAGCCGGGTACGGTTGTCTATTCCGGGAATGCGTATGACGGCAATGTGACAGCCTCCAGTTTCGCGGTCAGTGCCGTGGTGAATGGAAACAATGTGACGTTGGAGAATACGGATTACAAGTTGACGTACAGCTATACAGATTTGGAGGGAACGGATCATGTTGATGAGACGACTGCTCCTTCCATTACTGATGCAGGTTCTGTGCAGGTGACGGTGACGGCCACGCATAACAGCGGCAGCTATGATCCCAACACCTGTCAATACACCTTGCAGGTGAACCGCCGTCCGGTGACGGTGGAGGTGGTGGATTGTTCCGCTTGGACGGGCTTGAGAGATACCACTCATATTGTGATGGGAACCAATGCACAATATGCGCAGGGTAGTCTTGAGCTGGTAGGCGGTCACGTGCTGAGCGGCATGGTGATTACCAGTTCCGCTGCCGGTGACGTTTATACTTACAGCGACGATGAAGACGTGAATACCGCATCCAAGTCGGTTGTGACGGTGATGAGCGGCAACACGGACATGACTGACAACTACGACATAAAGGTCAACTCCAAGCAGACCATCATGGAAATGCAGGTGGTTTCGGTGAAGGGGGTGACCTGTCATGGAACCAATAATGGTGAGATTACGGTGACCGCTTTGCCGGCGAACGATACATATATATACTATGCGGATGGTAATCTTAGAGAAGATGTACACATCGTCTCTACAGGGGTGACCTACGATAACCTTGCAGCCGGTGCGCATAGCGTATACGCGAAGAGCGCCGATGGTACTTGTCAGACCAACACGGTGACGAATGTGACGGTGGCCGACATCGAGCCGCTGGCAGTGACGCCGGTCGACACGAGCATTGACGTTTGTGCCGGCGGTGCCGTGGTGCTGAAAGCAATGGCCACGGGCGGTAGCATGGTCTACAGCTACACTTGGACCGCCGGTAATGACACGGTGGGCACCGAGGCTATGGTGCTTGACGTGGTGGCTCCCAACACGACGGTCTACCTTCTGACGGTGCGCGATCATAACGATTACGAGTGCTCTACAACGGCTAAATGTACGGTGAACGTGCGTCCGGGCTTCCCGACGAATATCACTGCCGAGACGAACAGAGTCTGTATGAACAACACCCTGACCCTCACTGAAACGTTGAACGCCGACGATGAGCACAGTGTCTATCAGTGGACATTGGGCGATGGCGAGAACGGTGCGGTGGTGGGTTCCGCCACCAACAGTGAGGTGGAAGTGCACTGGTCTTCAGAGGGCCTCAAGCACGTTACCGTGACCGTGACGAACGACAGCACAGGCTGTACGTCTACAAGCACATACGAGGTGACCGTGGATACTTTGCCGATTGTGACCATCACGGCGGTGGACAACCGCTGGAGCATCTGTCCGAGCCAGGATAGCACGATTTTGGTGGCTCCGGCAGGGGAGGGACTGCATTACAGCTGGAATGTGGCGGGCAATTCCGACACGAACCGTATTAAAGTGGGTGTTGCCGGTAACTACACGGTGACGGTTACGGACGGTAACGGCTGTTGGAG
>Ga0310690_10002626_pt1 | contig 28918 bp, 22 predicted proteins | sample AusTroGonzalo_MG_2_FD_207661 | JGI IMG/M metagenome (GOLD analysis project Ga0310690, IMG submission 207661) | Bovine rumen microbial communities from tropical cattle in Woodstock, Queensland, Australia - Gonzalo_04 (v2) (version 2) | ecosystem: Host-associated > Mammals > Digestive system >...
CGGTAGTAGTCGGGCTTGCGCGGCTTGGCTGGGGAGGGCGGCACGGCTGCGTAGCCGAGCGAGATCGAGCCGATGCCGATCAGGCCGTCCGGCAGGCCGAACTTCCTCATCAGCTCCTTGCCCTCGTCCGTCTCGAACATCTCGCGCTCGCGGTTGATCCAGCACGAGGCGAGGCCGATGGAGTGCGCCGCGATCATCATGTTGCCCAGAACGAGCGATCCGTCGCAAATGCTGAACGACACCTTCTCGGTAGGCGACGCGAACACCAGCACGATCGTCGGCGCGCCGTAGTAGGGATTGCTCGTCGTCCCCATCACCTTCGCGTTCATGCGCACGAGCTGGGCCACGGTCTCGGGATCCTGCACCGCCACGATCCACGGATCCTGCCATCCCATGCCAGTGGGCGCGTAAGTGCCGGCATCCAGCACGGCCTTCAGCTCCTCGTCCTTGATCTGCTCGGGCCTGTACGCCCGCACGCTCCGCCGCTCTCGCAGCGCTTTCAGCACTTCGTTGTCCATCGCCTCTTCCTTTCCGTTTTCGTCAAAGTCAACCTTCCGACGACGCCAGCTCCACGCGCTTGATCACCTGATCCTGGAACGGCTTGTCCAGCTCGATGAAGTAGCCGCTCCAGCCCCACACGCGCACGATCAGGTGGCGGTGCAGCTCGGGGTTCTTCTGCGCATCTATGAGCGTCTCGCGGTTGATGGCGTTGATCTGGAGCTGGTGCCCGCCGCGATCCACGAAGAACTTCACTAGCTGCGCCACCTTCTCCACGCCGTCCGCCTCGCGGAACGCGCTGTCGTGCACCTCGATCGTAAGCGGCCCGCCGTTGCACACCTTGCCGAGATCCGGCTCGGTGAACGAGCGGATCACGCTGAGCGGCCCCTTCACGGGCACGTCGAGCGATGGAGCGTAGTTCGCGCTGAACGGATGGCCCTTCAGGCGTCCGTCCGCCGATGCCGGCAGCTCGTTCGCGTGCCAGATGTAGTACATCGCGCTGCCGGTGCCCGGACGGTAGATGCCGCCGCGGTCGTTCTTCCGGCCGGCGAGGCATTCCGCCCAAGCGTCGACGAGCCACACGGCGATGTCGTCCACGGACTTGTCCGCGTTGCCCATCTTCGGCGCGGTGCGCGCGGCGGCGAGGATGTCTGGGCGGTCCGCGAAGTCGGTGTCCATCAGCTTCACGAGTTCCGCCATCGTCACGAGCTTCCTGTCGAACACGAGCTCGCGCACGGCGGCGAGCGAGTCCACCGCCACGGCGATGCCGGTGCCGTGGATGCCGAAGTTGTTGTACTTCGCGCCCTTGCAGATGTCGCGCGCCTTCTCTATGCAGCCGACGGTGAGGATGGAGACGAACGGCCCGGGGAATATCTCCACGTGCGCGTATTTCTTCTGCAGCTCGTCGCACCGGCGGTTGATCTCCGCCTTGAGGTCGGCCTTGAGGTCGTCGAAGGTTTGCGGTCGCGCGGGAGCGCGACCCTCCCGTTCTTGCGGTCGCGCAGGAGCGCGACCCTCCCCGCGCATCACGGCGTCCAGGCAGGACGGCATGGAGACGGCGTCGATGTTGTTGATGTCCATGCCGCATCCGGGAATCAGGAACTCCCAGCAGGCGGCAACGGAGTAGTCGCGCGCGTCCTCAAGCTCGTAGCCCCACTTCATGAGCGCGGGGATCACCACGTCGTCGTTCGCGTACTGCGGGAAGCCGAGCCCTGCCTTCGTGAGTTCCGTGCCTAGGTTGTAGATCTCCATCGGCGTGTTCTTGTCGACGCGCAGGTTGATCTTCGGATCGACGAGCTTCAGTTCGCCGCACGCCTTGAGCGCGAGGCGGGAGAGGAGGTTGAACGCGGGCGCGCCGTCGCGGGTGACGCCGCCGAGCATCACGCTCTGGCCGTTGTCGCCCTGCTGCACGCCGATGTAGAGGTCGCTGTCGCGGTTGCAGGCGATAAAGAACTCCTCCAGCTCCTCCAGGGCGGTCTCCTCCGTGAGGCGGCCCGCCTTGAGGTCGGCGTCGAGGTACGGGAAGAGATACTGGTCGATGCGCCCGAGGCCGCAGTGGTACTCGCCCTCGCACCACATCGCGTAGTGGAGGATGCGGAGCGACTGCAGCGCCTCGTGGAACGTGCGCGCGCCCTTGGCGGGCACCTGCGCGAGCGTCTCCGCCACGGTCGCCAGGCCCTGCGCCTCTGCGGCGGCGCGGTAGCGCGCGGCGAGGTCGAGGACCGCCTGGGCGGACAGCTTCGCATTCGAGAGGAATAGCTCGCCCTCGGCGTCCCCTTCCGCGCGGCACTGCGCGAGGCGGGCGTCGATCTCCGCGATGCGCGCGTCGAGGCCGTCCCTGATCGTCGGCGCGAAGTCGGCGGTGAGGTTGAACACCACGCCCTTCTCGCCGTAGGCTATCCCCTTCGCGCGGTTGGCGGCCATCTCGTCGTCGGAATGGAGGTCTGGTATCTGCTTCACCGTCCGCAGGAACGCGATCGTCTCGCCATCCATGAACGCGGGCTGCTCGGCCTTCAGCATCTCCACCAGCCCGATCCTGGCGCGCGTGGAGTCGTCCGTGCCGTCGCGGACGAACCCGTCCAGCAACGGCTTCCAGTCCACGTCCCTCCGGAACTTCTTCTGTTCCTTGTCGAACGTGCGAGTCAACAGCGATCTGATCCTGTCTGTCATGTAGTCACCTCTTCCTGTGGCGATAGTATACCAAATCCTCCGTCAGCGGACGATGATTGTCATGCCAGACTGCCTGTAGTTAGCGACGACGGTGGAGGTTCCATTGCCGTTGTCCACAAGGTCGAGCTTGCCGCACCATGACGGGAACGGCGAAGCGACCGCCAGCCTCATTTGCTCTTTCAGCGCGGCGGCCTTTGTCGACTCCAAGGTGACGAGGCCCACCGTCCACTGCACGGCGGGCGCTTCCGTCGCCGCGCCGAAGTCCACCTGCACCGGCAACGTCGCCTGGTTCGGCGCGAGCGCGACGGGGGCCGTCGCCTCTTTCGTGTTGACGAGACCGTACTGCCGGAGAGTCGCGTCGGCGGGCGTGCCGTCCACGCAGAGCGCGGCGTTGTTCGTGAACGTGATCGCGAGGCCGTCGAACGCGTTCGTCGCAAGCGGCTTGATGCGGCCGCCCATCACGGTGAGCAGGTTGGCGCCGGCCGTGGGCGTCGCGCTCTGCGCCGAACCACCGAACTTCAACGTGCCGCCGAGCGCGAGCGTGCCGTTGCCCTCCTTCACGAGATTCCCCTTAACCGTGAGGGGGCGCCATACCGTCAACGTCAGGTTGCTCGGCACATTGATTCGCCCGATGTTGCCGATCGCGATGCCGCGGTTCCAGCCGTCCGTGAACGTCATGTTGTCCAGCACGAAAAGATCGGAATATTGCTCAATGAGCAGAGCATCCCACGCAAAACCGTCCCGCTTGCCGCCCAGGTTCCGCTCGTCCGAGACGAACACCCGCACACGTTGTTCCCAGTTGGGCACAACGACGCCGCTGTCGGTGTACGTGTGGTTCGACGTCGACATCGTAATCTTCCCGAGGTAGTTCGTGTTGAACGCCGTGAACTCGACGCACCCCTTATCGCTCGCATAGTTCTTCGCATTGTGGATTGTCAGCAATGTGAGATTTCCCGCGCCGACAATTTCCGCCTCGATACGGGCGACGTTGTTTCCGCCGTACACCCGTATGGCATTGTCGCCATATCCTCCCAACACGCGGATTCGTCCCTGCCAGGCACAAAAGTTGTAGCGGCTGCCGTTCTCGTCGTACCGCACGGGAGTCCGGCCAGTCGGCCCCCACATGTTAATGCCCGATCCACGCCAGACGAGGTTGTCGCACCTGAACCCGGGAAGTCCGGTGGTGTACATTCCTATGGATACGTCCGTCATCACCATCATCTTGCCCGGGAACTGGTAGAAATCGCCCTTCGGCAGGTAGACCGTGTTCGTCGCGAAATAGCACGTGTCGGCGCTGTTGGCGTCATCGGCAGGACACGACTGATGCTCCCAGAAGTAATCGGTGCCGCCGTCCGTCTTGGTGGCGTAGACAAAGCTGCTCCTCGTATTTGCGGGATCCCCAACGGGCGTATGCATCACGCACGTGGCAAGGCAGAGCGTCTTCCCTCCGTCCGCGTCGTCACGCCAGAGCAGTTCCGAGCGCTTAAGCGCAGGCGAGGTGGACAGCAGAAAAAGATCATACAGCCTGGAATCCGTCCAGCCGCCTTTTCGCACGACTTCGGGCGTCAGCCGAATCAACGGGCGAACGCCCGGCTCCTCCGGTTCCACGGGGGCGGAAAACGACGGTGTGGACGATCCGGAGATTGTTCCATGATTCAACATGATGCTGATCGGTCGCGCCACCTCCAGACAGTTTGTCACCGTCAGTCGCGGAACCGTATCGCTCACCTGCGCGCCATCAAGAAAGAGCTTCGAGCCCCCACTTGTCAACTTCAGTCCGCCAACCGTCAAACCATTCGCAGAGTCCACGTACAAGCTGGCGTTTTCCATCGGCAGTTCCACCGTTCCGCCGAGATGGTCCTGCGTGATCCAGAATCCAATCGAGTAGTCAAGCTTGTTCGTGCCGGCACCGACATACAGCGTGCCGTAGAAATTTGAAAGATCACCCGTCAGTTTGACCCAGCTTGGCTGTTTGTCCCAAAACGTCGCCAGGCAACTTGTGGCATCGCCACGGATTGCCAGGTCAAGCGGAATCGTTTTCCTTGAATCCATGGAAAAGTTGATCAGCGTGGGTTGCGCCGGTGTCCCGTACACGGTCATCGTTCCGTGGAGCGTAGGTTTATTGGCCGTATAGAAAATATAAGCTCCCGGCAGCATGTGCAGATCGGGGATGGTGAATTCGTACGTGCCGTTCAGATGCCAAAGGTAACCGGCGATGACGACTGACCTGCCTTGGAACGTCAAATAGCCATCGGGATCTGTCGTCTGCTGCGCCGTCACGTCCGAATTCTGATGCGGCGTACCGAGGCACATTCCGCTCTTCACGTAGTAGTTCGTGTCAGAATGGGGAGGCAAGCCGTCGCTCCAGTGCGTGCCGAAGTAGAACGCCTGGTTGCCAGCGCCCGTGTTGTCTCGCGTCTTCATCGTCACGTAGCCGGTAGACGCGTCGAAGGTGTTCGGCAGGTCGCCGTATCCCCACGCAAGGGCGGCGAGTCCCGCCGCCAACATCACTCCGATCTTTCTCATGAGCAATCTCCTTTCATTTCAACTCAATTCTCATTTCACCACGACACGCCAGCTTCGGGCGGGCAGGATGCCGGCGACGGCGATGTCGGGCGTGGCGAGGTCGTAGACCTGCTCCTTGCGCGACCAGTTACAGAGGACCGCCGCCACCCGACCGTCCTTCGCGCGCCACACGGAATGGAGGATGGCGGGGTGGGACGGATGGCGCACAACGCGCGCCTTCTCTGGCTTCGTGTAGATGCCGCGAATGAACAGCTCCACGGGCTGGCGCGCGCACAAGAGCCTGCCGGGCGCGCACATCGTACCGTCGTAGAGGAAGTCGAGGTTCGCGTGGTAGAACTTCGCGGTGTCGACCGTGAACTTGAAGTTGCCGGCGTAGCGCGGATCGTCGAAGTGGCTCATACGCAGCTGGTGAACCATCGGCTGCATGCCCATCGCCACGCCGCGCGCGAACTCGAGCACGTATTGGTCGGGATACAGCTCTTCCCACGGCTTCTCGTTCGGCCAGCGGTCGCGGTCGGGCCATGTCGGGTCCCACGGCGGAATGCCGTCGATCACCGCGTAGCTGCCGTACACGGCCATCGCGCCGTGGTAGACGGCCATGAACGCGGGCACGGTCTCGGCCTCGGGCTGGGCGGGCATGCCGAAGCGCTCGCCGTTCTGCCAGAGGTTGATCGCGGAGTCCACGATGTCGATGTACGCCTCGGGCGTGTCCTCGGTGGAGATGCAGAAGCCGGGGTTATCCGCCTTGATGTCGCTGAACAGCTTGCGGTAACCGTCGGTGATCACCGTGCCGCCGCCGGGCGCGTGCGGGTGGTCCGGACTCCAGCAGGCGCGCACGGTGCAGCCGCCCACCTGGTCCATGTACACGCCCGGCAGACCGCTCCCGCGCAGGTTCTTCATCAGCTCGCGCATCCGCGCGTGGAAATGCGGCGCGGAACCGCACATCACCGCCAGGGCGCTCGGCATGTACACGTTGTACTGGTGTCCCTTCTTCGTGCCGTTCTTCTCGACGATCGAATCGAAGGTGCCTTCCGTCTCCCATGTGGGATCCACCTGGTCCCAGCTCACGCCGTTCGTATATGGCTGCACGAAGATGCCCTTCGCAACGAGACGGCGCACGGCATCGGAGAACGCCTCCGCGCCCTCGCGCGGCGGCCAGAAGAATGGGTAGCCCACGTCGTAGGGAATCTTGTGCCACCAGTACCAGTCGAGCGCCACGGGCAGGCCGGTCAGCTCGGCGAAGCGAGCTACGGGCAGCTCCACGTCCTCGACGCGGCCACGGTTCCAGAACCATATGGCGATGTTGCGCATTTCCTTCTGCGGACGCGCAAACGCCGCCTTCGCCCACGGCTGCTCCCACGCCCAGCGGCGGTAGATCTCCGCCGCCGCGAACCAGTCGCCCCTGAACGTGCGGATGGTGCCGCCGAAAGGCAGCGCGCCCGACGCGAGGTTCTCGTCCGTAAGCTGCGGCGCGTAGCGGAATACGAGCGTCGCCGTCTGCGGCTCCTTGCCGTTGCGCGCGATCGCCCAGTTCGGCCTTAGGCGCGCGTCGCCGCGCTGGTCCATGTACCATGACACGTCCTTGCCGTTCAGCGCGGCCATGAAGTGGAGACCTCCGGCCGCGGCGGTAGCCACGTTTGCGCCCGGCTTCACGTCCTTCCACTTCGGACGACGGACCTGCCCGCACTTCTGGGGATAGAAAATCGCCGTCTTGTCTGTACGCGGGACGGTCAACATAGGGAAGTCGATGAGCCGGATGCCCAGTCCCGACTCGTTACCGGAGTAGCGGAATTCGTAAGACCAGCCGTCCTCCTCCGGAGTTGGCGTGAGTTCCGCCGTCACGGTGAAGCCGTCACCGCACACGGGATGCCCGCGCCATTCGACGAGCGTCTTGCCGTCCTTTTCCGTGACGGAGCGCGCCTTCATCTGTGCCGACGAAACCATCTGCTCAGGAGAGTTCGTGGCCGGCGTGGTCATGTGGAGAGTAAAACCGAGGCTGTCATTCGGGAACGGAGTCCCGAATACCGCGAGAGTGCCCGTGGCCAAGGCCGCGAACACGAACATTCCTGTTTTCATGCGAGGCGTTCCTTTCAGTCTTCATTGGAGGCGTCGGGATCCTTGAGCTGTATGCCAACGTCCTTCATCGTAAGCGTCTTGAGCTGTTCCGGCGTGGGGTTCTCGATCTTGGACACGCGCATCGCCTGGCGCGAGACCGCCTCCTCGAACAGCGTGCGCGCCCAGCGGCCGTTGCCGAACTTGCGGTCGCGCTTCTTCGTGCGGACGCGGACGAAGGCGTCAAGCCACTTTTCCGCGTCGGGCGAAAGCATGTACTGGCTCTTCTTCGCGTTCATGCGGAACATCGCCGCCAGCTCCGCTGCGGTGTAGTCGGGGAACTCCACATAGTGAGTGAACCGGGATGCGAGGCCAGAGTTGGCGTCGATGAACTTCTTCATCTCCTCCGTGTAGCCCGCCACGATCACGACGAGCCGGTCGCGGTCGTCCTCCATGCGCTTGAGGAGCGTAGAGATCGCCTCTTCGCCGTAGGTGTCCTGGTTGCCGTTCACGAGCGAGTACGCCTCGTCGACGAAGAGTATGCCGTCGAGCGCGAAATCGATGACCTGTCCGGTCTTGATGGCGGTCTGGCCGGTGTAGCCTGCCACGAGCCCGCCACGGTCGCACTCCACGAGGTGTCCGTTCTTCACCACGCCGAGCGCCTTGTAGATCTTCGCCATGATGCGCGCGACCGTCGTCTTGCCAGTGCCGGGGTTGCCGGTGAACACCATGTGGTAGGAGATGGGCGCCACCTTGAGTCCGGCGGCCTTGCGCTGCTGCGCCACGCGCACGAACGACGCGAACTTCGCCACCTCCTCCTTCACGGGCTTGAGGCCGACGAGACCGTTCAGCTCCGCGAGCGCCTCATCCACGCTCACCTCGTTCGTGGAGGCGGGCATGTAGCGGATGCCGGGCGGAGGAGTGCGCGCGAGGCCGGACGCGCCTAGGCCGACCTTGCCCTTCCCAAGCTCGCCGATGTCGCGCATCTCGATCGTCATGAGCTGTTCCTGCGTGGGGTTCGCGATGTCGGCCACGCGCTCGGCCTGATGCGCCACGGCCTGCTCGAACAGGTTGCGCACCCAGCGGCCGTTGCCGAACCGGCGGTCGCGGTTGGCCGTCTCGGCGGCGATGAACGCGCCGAGGTCGCGCTCGACGTCGGAAGACAGGACGTACTGGCTCTTCTTCGCGTTCATGCGGAACATGGCAGCCAGCTCGTCCGCCGAGTAGTCGGGAAACTCGACGTAGTGGTTGAAGCGCGAGGCGAGCCCGGAGTTGGCGTCGATGAACGTCTTCATCTCCTCCGTGTAGCCCGCCACGATCACGATCAGGCGGTCGCGGTCGTCCTCCATGCGCTTGAGGAGCGTCGATATAGCCTCCTCGCCGTAGGAGTCGTTCTTGCCGTTCACGAGCGAGTACGCCTCGTCCACGAAGAGGATGCCGTCGAGCGCGAAGTCGATCACCTTGCCCGTCTGTATGGCGGTCTGGCCCGTGTAGCCAGCCACGAGCCCGCCGCGGTCGCACTCCACGAGGTGCCCTTTCTTCGACACGCCGAGCGCCTTGTAGATCTTCGCCATGATGCGCGCGACGGTCGTCTTGCCCGTACCGGGGTTGCCGGTGAACACCATGTGGTAGGAGATGGGCGCCACCTTGAGTCCGGCGGCCTTGCGCTGCTGGGCCACGCGAACGAACTTCACGAAGCGCGCCACCTCCTCCTTCACTGGCTTGAGGCCGACGAGCCCGTTCAGCTCCGCGAGCGCCTCCTCCACGGTAACCTCGTTCGTGGAGGCGGGCGTGTAGCGGATGCCGGGCGGCACGGCCAGGTCGCTCTGCTCCGACGTTGCCGGATCAGAAGAATCGTCCAGGTCGTCCGCACCAGCGTCCTTGTCGCCTATGGGGCAGAAAACGGCCAGCAGCATGGCGCCAACCAGGACCACCGGTCCAATCAGCCGCCCGCACCAGCCGTCGAGCAGGTCCATCGAGTGGAGTGCCCACCTAGCGCCCCACACTAGGACGGAGAGGACGGTCGCGTAGGCCAATGCGCCGGCCAGCGTCTCCGTCCCCACCATGCATGCGAAGCAGACGATCAGCACGATGTCCAGCAGGCATCCAATCGCCATGTTGCCAATGAAACCCATATGCTACCTCTCGTCACCACTGCTCATTCGTCACTCTCGCATCATTCGCTAAGACTTGAACAAGCTCCGCCATTCAAAACGTCGCCATCTTTACTACAGGATAGGCTGTAGGCCCTGGTTTACGTATGAACACCATCGTGTTGCCGGGCGGAATCGACAGCGGGATACGCTGTCCGTCGGCCACTACCTCCAGCTTACCGTCCGCAGGACGGGCCACACGAGCCACCTTGACCGTCTTCGGCAAGGCTGTCCAGCTACGGAGATCCGCAGCAGTCGTCGTCGCTGCCCATGTGGCGGCACCGATCTGCGCAGCCTTCAAAGCCCAGAAATCCGCGCTAGAACTTCCCTTCTTGTCATGGCGCCTTGCCGCCGCGTCAGCAGCAACTCCCAACGCCACCTGCGCGCCGATCTTGACTATCGTGCGCGTGATCTCGCGCGTTAGCGCACCGCGCATGTACACGTCGTACTCCGTCTTGACGAGGGCGTCCATGTCCGCCAGCTGCGACATCGGCACGGTCGCGCCGTTGGCGGCCACGGACCAGCTGATGGCGCCGTGCGCCCGCTCGCGCAGGTAGGGCAGCGCCATGCCGGCGTAGATCACATAGTTCCGCACGAATGGCAGCAGCCCCAGCGGCAAATCAAGCCGCCACTCCTCGCGACACGGGCAAAGCCCGTCCTCCGCATAGATCCACACTTGGTTGGCTGGACGTCCGCCCCTGCACTGCTCTTGATAGTCGCGCGTCGCCACAGGGTTTCTTGCGGCCAATGCGGCGACATCCCGCAAGTAGTTGAGGTCGCTGTCGCCGTTCAGCCAACGGAACACGCCCGTGACGTGTTCGGCGTAGACGTTCATGTAGTCTTTCGGGGCCAAGACATTGAGATTGCCGGACGTCGCAGGGTCAAATCCGCACTTTCCCTTGATCTGCGCGCCGAACGACGCGTCCCGCAGCACGCCGCTCACCTGCTGCGACCGATTCCCCTGCTGGGCAACCTGCTGCTGCTTCGCATAGGCGTTGGCGTCGGACTCCATCTTCCGCGCGGCGGCATCGATGTCACGGCGGCGATCGTAGAGCCAATTTGCCTGATATCTGGCCACGCGGTTCAGCTCCACGCGCGCCGCATCCGCATCGCGGGTCGCCATGAAGTCGATAGCCTTGTAAAGACAGGTGAAGATGCGATCCTGTCCTCCACCGTCGTACGGGAACGCCCGATCATTCGTCATCATGGCGAGCGCCCCCTGGCCACCTTGCGTGAACACGGATTTCTGATCGTTCTTGGCAAACGTATCCTCGGCCGCATCGAACATCTGGCGCGCGCCGGACTTGTCGTCGGCCATGTAAGATGCCGCGCCAGAGAGTAGCTGCCAAAGCAACCGGGAATCATCACCCTTTACGGCGAGTTCTGTCGTTTCCTCGACTGGAGCCGAGTACTGCCCGACCGAAATGGCCTTCTCGTAGTCGTCCAGCACGTCTTTCGTCGTACGACAACCGGCGGCACACGCCAACAGGAGCGCCGTTCCTGCAATCTTCCAGACATTCATGGACATGGCTAGACTACCACCCGATGTTGATGAAGGGGAAGAACCACTGTGACCGCGCGAAGTTCAAGAGACCGATCTGCACACCGTCCAGACGATCCGCATAGTTCACAAGACCAATCTGGAGTCCGCACATCCTCTGCCCGACGACGTTCACAAGGCCGTTTTGCCAGCCCCATGCGTTGTCGGTTGCGTAAGTACCGCACAAGTTGATGAAGAGGCCCTTCGCGTTGCGATTGGCGGAAAAGACGCCAAAATCGAATGCTGCGGTGTCGCGGTACGCGCCCCAACCAAGGTTCAGGCGCACACCCGTCACGTCCCAAGACGAGTTCGGCACGGCCCACGGCAAGAACGTGAAGCCGATGACGGTCATACCGTCGTCATAGCCGTATTCGGTCTCGACCGTACGCGGCACGTAGGCCACATTCACCGGTCGGGTCGGACCATAGCCGTGGTCGTTCGCCACGCCCGTGTTCGGTGCCAGCACCTGGGCCGTCGCCGCCATCGTAGCGGCAATCGCCGCCGTTATCATCAGTTTCTTCATTGGTTTTCTCCTTCTCTAGGTTCTAAGTCATTTTCGTTGAACGGGCTCCAAGGCCCAAACTTGCGATAGGTTGGGCGCTGAGGCTCAACCCTACGATATTATTAATTTGCATCCCCAGCGGCGCATCCTTCCCTATCGACTCACGGCCAAACCATTCGTGAACCTCACGAATATGCGGCTTCTCCTTCTTCCAGTTGTCGCGGATATCTGATGCCACAAACGCCACCATGTCGCAATTCAACAATTCTACATTACCATGCAAATAGGCCGTCACGGGGCCAAAGCGGTCATCTTCCCATAGTTCTGGATTGCGCAACGTGTACCGGCGCACATTCTCCAGTTCGTCATGACTGCTTATAAGATTGTCGTAGTAACTCCCCTGCCAGAGACTCGGCCCAATATCCACGCATTCCCCAGCCTTCGCCATGCGCTGATAGCGGTTTGCCATAAACGACTTGAACCGACCTGTAAAATAAGAAAGGTCGTGTATCACGCTTTCGATCTTTATCACAGCATGTACGTGATTGGGCATCACCATGACCGTATCGATGTACAACTCCTTGAAAATCCTGCCGAGGTTCCGCAAATTTTCATCAACCATCCGGACAAGCGCATTGAGTATCAGTTTCTTGTCGGCCACAACTCCAAACACCGTCTTGTTGCGCGCAACCTGAAAGGTGACGAAAAACCACCCTTTCCTGTAGTTGATGTTTGGATTGCGCAGCGGATTCATGGGTCAATGCCATTTGCTCTTTTGGATGCTTCCTTTAATGCTTCCCTACGGCCACGCTCATAAGCCTCTTTTTGATTCTTATTAATCATCTCCACATGAAACGCATCTGATTCCTCTCTCCCGCCAGCATCGTCACGAATCGCACAGACGACCAGGCGAATCGGCTTTCCTGTAATGGAGGCAATCTTGTCGGATTCAAGCCATTTGACACGGAATGGGTCGTTAAATGACGCACTGCAAATCGGCTTTATGCTGACTTGTCGCGAAACATTCTCCATGTGCTTTTCATCGCCACTTTTGTAAACAGTTGAAACCGACATAGATGCATCAACGTCAACCCAAATCGTGCGAATGGCCGCCTCAAAAGCATAGTACTTCGCTCGACCCATTGCCCTCGCACTCGCCTTTCCGGTACTGCCTATCTCGACCGGCACGCCGGCCACACGCCACCAGACGCCCTCGTTGTCGATGAACGATTGCGGACAGATGAGTCCCGTAGAAGAATTTTCGTCAATCCACTCTTTCAAGGAATGTCGGCCAGGACGGCCAGGCTGGTCGCCTATCAGACTATTCTTGTAAAGTTCCTGCCGCTTATTGCTTTGGCAGACAGCCACAGTAAATTCGTATTCTCCATTTTTATTGAGCGACTCGACGGATGTCACGGTCACAACACCAGCCAGCCTAAATTGCGTAGCGGATTGCAGACTCATTGTCACATTACCGTTACCCGTCTTATCTTCTGCTGTTTCATCGTCTATCTGCTCAGCCACCATTTGCGATACGGTCGCCAACCCATCCGCATACGCCTTCCAGACCGCCTTGAACCGTTTGGTTTCAAAATCATCGTTTTCATCATCAGGGAAATCGTATGTCTCTTTTAGTTCATACGATTCGTCACGCTCTTCACCTTTCAGAGAAAAGCCACGCGTACTAACCGCAAGGATTCGCCCCGTATCAACATCAACACCCTCGCTAATTTCTTTCTTCGCGAGCCATCTTTCAACTACATCACGAGAAGATCGTAGCTCTGGCCCTGCCTCAACATCCGTCTTCGCATCCACTTCCGCAACCTGTTGTCTGGGTTCTTGCGACTTGCCGACAGACTTCTCGGCATCACCTCTCCCGCAGCCACCGAACATGGTCGCCGCCCAAAAAAGAACGCCTATCAAAACCACTTTCTTCATGCCACACCAATCCATGTTTCTCGAACTTTTCCCGTGTTTATTGGGAAAGACTCTCTCCTTTTCAATATTCATCGCGCCTTGCCTCTCTCACGGAAATCTCCAATATTTTCTGCAATTAGTCCAAAAAGGATACGCTTCAAGTCTAATTCCATGTCATTGTCCCTGTTTCTCGAACTTGCCCGTGTTGGGGTTCCAGGTCATAATACCGGATTGATCCATCCCAGAATGCCGAATACGATTCATAACTGGCGACACACCTCCAGTCTGATTCTGCTTAGCGACATGAGATGGGCGGATTCTCGGCAACACACCGTCGATCGTCACCAACATCTTCCGTCCTGTTATGGGATGTCGCACAAAGCCATCAACGACAAGTGAAATACCGTCAATCACCTCATTCTTGACTTCTATATTCGCAAGCCCCTCGTAAAAAGATTCAGAATCACTGTCCGTTTCATCCATTGACATTCGTTCCAGGGCGACCTTACTAGCTTCCGCATCACCATACAAGCCCAACATCAGGTTTTTGCGAGCCCAGAGTTCTGTCTTCATCTGTAACTGCTTTAGCCAAAGCCGTGAAGAATCTCCAACATCACCAACTCCTACGCCCAACAAGTGCGGGAATCCAGCTGAATCAACAAACACCCTCGTTCCAGTCCATGTCGCAATATCCTGTTTCTTCAACCAATCATCCAACTCCGTCTTGTAAGATTTGGAACAAGGCAAACATCCATCGCGCGCTGCCCGCCCAGCCTTTTCCAATTCCAAACTCCAAGTTACTGCAACGGCAACAGAATAGACGCCATTTTCATATCGCTCGGCAGAACAAAGCACATACCACCCCGAAACAAGGCTTTTCGCGAAAAGATCAACTGCAGAAGTCATTTCCATGTCAACATTCTTGTCGTCGGCAAATAATTTGACCTCCTCCCTTCCACTCCACAGTTGCCGCAGAAAGCGAAGGAGTTCCGCCTTGGCCTTAAGCTCTGCGATCTTATGATCCTTTTCCCGAACCAAAAGAAACATTGGAACTTTAGACGGATGCTCCATCTCCGCTTTATGAAGCCCGACAAACACCAGCTGGGAATCGAGCTTCGTCGCGCCAAGGCTCAATCCAAGTTGGGCAACGGTCTGCCGTACCACTTGCTCTGCCGGATCAATCGCTCGCGCAAAGCAAGAAACTAGGCACAACGTCACGGCAAGCAGATAACGGCAGCACATTTATTTCACTCCAAGCAATTTTAACGCACTGCCTTTAAGGTTGTCCTTTTTCGCAAGTGCATAGACTACGCGAGCAGCCCCCCTTGCCAGCTGAACCTTGCCAAGCGCGGCATAGGCGCGCGCGAGGCCGTCCAGCGCTTCCATGTCATCTAGGTTCAGGCGAAGGGCATTCCGAAATGCAGAAGCAGCCAACATCGGCGACTTTGCACGAATACAAGCCTCCCCAAAAGCCTTCCAATACAAGGACGAACCTGGCGTTTCCTTGAGCAACCCTATCAACGCATCACGTGTCTTGATCGGATCTTCGCTCTGATCTACATAGTCAGCGAAGACATCCAACCCCTCTAAGGTTTCTTTCTGAAGTTTCATTTGACACGACGCAAATGACAACAGCATAATGCGCACCGGTCGTAATTCCTTCAACCCGGGGATTGACGAGACCTCATTCGTAAGAGCTTGGTACAGATCTGACAGAAAGCCCGTGTATTCGGCAGCGGAAGATGTGGCTACAGGCTGGACGGATTTTTTCAGGTCAGAAATACACTGCACACACAACGCATCTGTTTCCCGCTCCTCTCTCAGAACAAAAACCTTCTCGCCGCAAGTCTTGCCCGAACGCAATGTCCACAGGTCAAATGCACCGGCCCCGCAGGCAAAGGCCATGATGTTCGTTCCCGCCATCTGTTCGTTTACGACATTTTTCCACTGAGCCTCGATAGTTGACGGTCGGTCTTCAAAACGCCCCTTGAGCGATTCGGCCTTTAAATCAACGGCCTTAACAGCCATGTCATAAACATACATGTCGTTGTCGACACGTTGACATAGTATACGCGAAGGCAAAGAATTGACACTCCGTACAACACGCGTGCCTGGCGATCCAAGTTTTGCTGCCAAATCACGCATCTGAACGTAGGCATCCTGGACGGAAACGTTGCTAGTTGGAATTCCCTCATCAATTACACGAAACACATCCCGTCTGACCGCCCCAAGAGCCTTGCGCATGCATTTAGTTTCTGCTAAGACAGAATCTCCGGTTATCGGGATGCGCTGGTGAAAAAACACCCAACCGCTCTCAGTATAAACCCCGCTAGGACGAGCGTGAATGTTCTCCATGTAATATCCAAGGACATCAAAGGGGTGCGCCGCGCCTTTGATGTCCTCGGCAATGGCCGGTGCGCCCAAAAGCGCACCAGCCATCAGCAAGGATACCATGTGACGATTAGAAATCATCATCGATCTTGTTTTCACCACTGAACAACCCCTTCTGAGCAGGACGTTGGACGGGCTGATTGGCATTAGGTGCCGAAATTTCTGTAAACGAACGACCGCGAGGGGTGGTCTTTTGATCAATAGCGTCGCGCGCATCCGCACGCCCCTTGTTAAACTCCGTCGTGTTAGCCTTAGCAGCATCGACAGCATCCTTGTATCCCTGAAGTTTGCCAAGAGCGTACTTGTTTGCCAGTTCTGTCAACACACGAGTTGCGATAAGTTCTTCGGCCATAACACGCGCCTTAGCGATACTCGTCTGATCCATTGAGAAAACGCTGACATACATCTGTTTATGCGTAATCGGATGTTCCAGCTCGTAATTTGCTATTTCACGCGCTCCACTAATGACACGCTTTTCTACGTTTTGCGCCATGCGACGATCAATCTCTTCCGAAGCCTCAGTATCCAGCTCGCCAAGATTCGCTGCGGCGTTATGCGCAACTCTCTGCTCAACATCACTGAAAAGCGAAAATACAAGATAAGACATCGCACTGCTCTTGGCAGCCTCACGATTCACTGTGTCGCGTGCAGAATTTATACCGATCTCACGTGCCGCTATACCAAGAAAAACACGGTTTCCGTCTTTATCGATCATCTGGCGTGGACCGCACACAAGCGACAAATCGCGAGATGACAGCCATTCTCCAACCGTATACTGACCGACCTTCGCCTTGCTCTCCTTGCCAAGCAATGCCGCTTTTGCGGCTTTGTGCAAGGTCTCAGACCAGACAGCGGCAAGAGCAATCGTGTAGTTCTTGCCATCCCAGACCTCGGCCTGCGCCAGTACTGTCACACCAAAAAGCGGCCATTTGGCCACGGACTCTGATGTAGATTTGATATTGACGGCAAGATTTGTGTCACTCCCAAATATCCTGGCTTGCTCTTCTGCACTGTACGTAGACCCTATGCTCCCTGCTATTGCAGATTTCATAGAAAGCAGAACGAACTTCGCCAACATGTCTCGCTTCACAAAAAACTTCTTGTCTGTCGCAGGATCATTCGGACAAGCAAACGACTGAGAAACAATCTGGATGTTTCTCTTGTCTTTCTTTGGGTCTTGTCCATTCTTATCGAATATTCCGTTCGCGATGAGGATCTCTTTTACTTTCTGGCTAGCAGTCGCAGGCTTCTTTTGATCCTTTACGGATTCGGACACGGCAACCGGCACAGGACTAGATTCTTGCAGTTTAATCACAGCTTGGACACCAGCATCGGCTTGCATTTCTGTCTGCGTGACATCGGGCGTCTTAGCGGCCTCAGCCTGTACAAGTTTCTCTGCAACAGGTTCGGGCAACTTCTGAGTCGCAGTGTTAACCTGCGACACCGTTGCCTCTGCCGCATTCAGCGCGGCAGCAACCGCTGCGTCAACATTTTGCTCCTGCGCCGTTACAGCGCCGACGCCGAGGACGGCAACAGCCGCCAAGGCGAGTTTCATCAGTTTTGTTGTCATTTTGGCTTTCTCCTTATTCAGGGGTTTGGTTAGTGAAGCTTCTAAAAAGATATACGCACGCGGCGCGGTTTTGTGACACCGAATTCTTCGATTCTCGGCTCGTCGATGTTCTGCGAAGCAACGCCGTCTTGTCAACATAGACGTATCCTCCGCCTATGAGGTTCGCAAATTCCGAGGTGTCTGTAGCAATCGGTTTCATGTCATGCCATCAGGCATCCTTACTTCTTCCACGGCGGCGTGACCGTGCCGGTCGGAGAGACCTGCACCGGCGTCGAGGAACCAGCCGCCTGCCCGCCCGCGCCACCGGTTCTCGGACGGCGTACGACCGCCCCTATCTCGATATGCTCGAACGGCGTGCCGTCCACCCAGACGGCATAGCTCATCTTGGGATCGACGCGCGTGACCCGGATGCGCGCAATCATCTCCTCAGGCGCGCCAAGCGTCTCGCCGCTGGAGACGTCCTTGATCGCCTCGCCCTGGCGGAAGACGTCGAAGACCTCTCCTTCGGAGATGTTCTTGCCGCCCTGGTTCAAGACCAGCTCGTAAGTGGTCTTGGCCGTGATGCGCAACGGGTAGATGTTGTCAATGATGTCGTGGCAGACCTCCTGCGCGGCCATCACATACGCTGACGTAATGGCCATCTCCGCCGTCCCGCCGCCAGCGGCCGAATACGGCACGATGATCGATCCAGCCCACTTGAGCTGCGATGTCGGCACAAGGATGACCTTGTAATTGATTTCCAGAAATGGGCCGTCCGGAGCCGTCGTCGTGCCCGTGTACTGGTTGTAGACGGCCGCAGGGGAACTGTACAACTTAACCGTTCCAATCACCATGTAGTCCGTCACCAGCAGCTGCTGGAACCGTCCGAAGTCTCCCGCCGAGGCATTCTCGAGGTGCAGACGGCCAAGTTCGGCCTGCGTCTCGGCATTGAATTCACGATCCAGCATCGTGAAGCGACGCGTCTGCGTGAGGTCTTCGTTTAGCCGACGCGCGAACTCCTCGCACGAGGAGTCTGGCTGGACGTTCTGCCCGTAGATGGAGACGGATCCGGTCAGCGAGCGGAAAGGCATCACCACGAGCCGACGGCGGTTGTCCGGATGCAGTCCAACGACGTACTGCCCCGGCACCTTCGCGTCCAGCTCAATGTACCAGAGGTTCAGCTCCTTGTTGAACTTCTCCTCGGTTATCTCGTAGCTGAGCACGCGCCCCTTCGTCTTGGCGCTCACGGACTGCTTAAGCGATTCGCGGATCTCGCTGACGTCGCTGTCGCCATCTTTGGTTTTCCGTAGCTGCGCCATCGAATCCATGAACGCGTCGCGCGAATCCTGGAGCGAAACGCCCTGCACCTGCGAGGCCGCCATCACGAGCGCCTCGTACACGGCCGTGCGGTAGTCGGCGTTGCGGCCCCTGCCATGCACAGTCTTGATGCTGTTGCTTTGCTGGAGTTGGGCAAATGCAGCCAAACAGCACACCATAAGAAACGAGAACATGATCTTTTTCATTTGTCTATCTTCCTTGTCCGTTTGTAGGGTATAGGCGGGCGAACGCCGCAAATCTGACAAGCGAACCGCTCACCATGTCGGCGTACGGGCATCAGTCCGCTTGCCGATCAGATGCTGTTTCTGCCACCACTGGAGCCCAGAAGCGATTTCCGTAATCCGAAGCTGGAAGTAGTATTCGATCTGCTTGTCGCCGTTGTCCATTCGAATCTCGCGCTGTATGATCTTTCCAAACAGGCTGTGCGTCGGTGCCACGAGCTGTCCCGTCTTGGCGACCGTCGCCTGATTGAACTCGGCATTGCCGCGGACGCTACGCGCCGCGTTTACCATCTCATCGCGGTTGTCGGCCGTAGCCGCCATCGCGGAAGTCACCATCACCTTGCCGCTGTTCATCAGTTCCTCGGTGATGTACGAGGTGAGCGTGTCCGTGTCAAACCGTTGGGGCGTATCGTTCTTCACCTTGCCGACGGTCATGACATAGGCTTGCCCGTCTGGCCGATCAAGCCGTCCGCTGCGGAACAGGGACTGCAGCATCGCCGATGCCGCTTCCTGCAGATCGCGATAGTCAAGTGCCGCCACCTGTGGCCCGCGGTCGTTGTGAATGTCGATGCGCGTGGTGGGTGTAACACAACCTGTTATGACCGCTGCCACAGCAGCCATAGCAAAACCAGAGATAATCTTCTTCATTTTTTCTTTTCCTTTCTAAATCAGTTGCCTGGACGAGCCGCTTGCACGTAAAACCGGAAATCGACCGCCTCCGGAACCGGCGCCGTGGCCGTCAGGCCCACAATCTCGCGCGCGGCGGCGGACATAGGCTGCCATGTGGAGACCACAGACGGAATTTCTACACCGTTCGTATCAAGCCACACAACCCTGTATTCCATCCTTACTACCCCCGACGTGTTGTTTACAACGTTGGCTTGGAGGGTATAATGCTGCGACTGTGCCTTAGTGAGGCGGACATCCGTCACCCAGACGACCGTTCCAAGGTCGGGTGCTACTGTCACGCGCCGATCTAAGGGAGGCGTGTGGTACGAGATGCACCCGACGCACACGCTCAAGGCTGCCAAGACAATTAACATTCCTTTTTTCACACTAATACTCCTTGTTCATTTTTCACTATCTTACCACATTCAGACGGATTGCGCCAGCACTAACCCAGCATTGCCACATAGCGACAACAGTTAGGGGATCGCAAGCCTACTGACTATCATAGGAACTTGCGGCAAACGATTCTGACAACGTATATTGTCCACATCGGCTCAGCCGCCGATGCCGAGCTTGTTGAGGCGGTAGTTCATCATGCGAGGAGACACGCCCAGCTCGCGCCCGGCGGCACTGCGATTGCCGTTGTGGCGCAGGAGCGCGTCCTCCAGCACGCGCTTCTCGAACGCAGCCAGCTGCTCGTCGAGCGTCTGCGTCGCGTCTGGACGGTAAGGATCCTCCGCGAACTCCGGCGCCTGGAGAGAAGGCGGCAGGTTGTACCCGTGCACGCAGTCGTCCGTCGCGGTCAGCACCGCACGCTCGATGCAATTCTCCAGCTCGCGCACGTTCCCCGGCCACGAGTAGGACTGCAGCATGCTCACGGCCGGCGGCGAGATGCGCGTCACCTGCTTGCCGTACTTCACGTTCATCTTCGCCAGAAAATGCTCGGCCAGCAGCACGATGTCGCCCGTGCGCCTCGATAGGTCGGGCATCGCGATCGGGAATACCGACAGGCGGTAGTAGAGGTCCTCGCGGAACATCTTCTTCGCCATCAGATCCTCGAGGTTCCGGCTGGTCGCCGCGATGAAGCGCACGTTAGAGCGCAGCTCCTCGTTCGAGCCGATGCGCGAGAACGTCCGCTCCTGCAGGAAGCGAAGCAGCTTGATCTGTATCGGGATCGACAGGTCGCCGATCTCGTCGAGGAACAGCGTCCCTCCATCCGCCGCCTCCGCGCGCCCGATACGGCGCTGCGCCGCCCCGGTAAACGCCCCCTTCTCGTGCCCGAACAGTTCAGACTCCACAAGCGACTCCGGCAGCGCCGCGCAGTTCAGCGTAACGAACGGCTTGTCCTTGCGCATGGACAGGCTCTGGATCGCCCGCGCCACGAGCTCCTTGCCCGTGCCGCTCGCGCCGCGAATAAGCACCGTCGCCTCGCTAGGTGCCACCTGACGTATCTGCTCGTACACGGCGCGCATCTCGCGGCAGTTGCCGATCAGGTCGCCCGGGTTGTTCGTCAGCATGTCGCGCAGCCTACGGTTCTCCTCCACCAGAGCCTGGCGTTCCGCCAGCTCCTCGCGGCACACCGCCGCCGCCTCAGCCGTGATGTTCGCGATGATCTCCAGCAAAGCCACGTCGCGATCCAGGTCGGCCGCCGCCGCCGTCCCCGGCTCGTTCAGACGGTCGATGGACAAGGTCCCGATCACCTGCCCGAGATGAACCAGCGGCACGCAGATGAACGCGATCGGACGCTTGTCCGTCCTCGCCCCTGTCCTGTTGAGGAATCTTTTATCGACATGGATATCCGGCACGACCTCGCACTTGCCGGTCTGCGCCACGCGCCCTGTCACTCCCTCCCCGATGCGGTAGCGCCCCAGCGCACGCTCGTCGTCGTCAAGCCCACGAGAAGCCTCGATGCGCAGCTCGTCCCCCTCCAGAAGCGTAATCGTCCCGCGAAGCATCCCCATGCGCCGCTCGAGAATGTCAAGAACCTTGTCCAGCAAGGCCCTAACATTCCGTTCCCTTACGACAACGGAACTGATCTCCTGAATTACCGGTATTTCCGGCGACAATTTCGTGTTCATGGGTCAACATTATACCAAACTTCCGCCCGATTGACAATAAATGTAAAAATCGCTAAATCCATGTAAAAACATGGCATTTTATTACGGCCCATGTAAAATACGACCACTAACGACTACCCACTAGCGACTAACGACTAGCGACTAACGACTAACGACTAACCACCAACCACCAATTTATGCTATACTTCTTGCCCATGGAACTGCCCAAGATCAGATACGAGACCGACAACTTCTCCGACATACTCGCGAAGGATGACCGTTTCGACTCGCGCGCGTACGATTTCGTCCTCCAGGTGATCGCCGAGGCCTCGGCGGACGCAAAGGGGCACGTCACCGGACAGGAGCTCCTCGGCTATTTCCGCGACCTAGCCCTCGACGCCTACGGCCCGCTGGCATATACCGTACTCACCGACTGGGGCATCCGGTCGTGCGAGGACGTCGGCGCGATCGTGTTCAACCTCTACGACACGAAGCGCATCGGCAAGACGGACAACGACTCGCCCGCCGACTTTATCGGCGGATTCGACTTCAAGGAAGAATTTCTCGGCCCATACAAGCCATGAGCATACGCGACTGGGGATATGACGGCCCTGCCGTCCTCGACAAGGGCGCACTGCCCGCCCGCGTGCTTGGCACGTGGGGCGACTATTACCGCATCGTCTGCGACAAAGGCGAAGGCATTGCCCGCAAGAAGGCGTCCGCATATTTCAAGCGGCGCGGTGAGGACAACGCGCCCGACCAGGGGCGGCGCGCCGAGGACAAGGCGGCCTTCCAGGAGATCCCAACCACCGGCGACTTCGTGGCCCTCCACTGGAACCCGCACGGCGAAAGCCGCATTCTCGCCACACTTCCGCGCACCTCGAAGTTCGAGCGCGCCGCCGCCGGCACATCCGGACGGCGCGCGCAGACAATCGCCGTCAACTTCGACACCATCTTCTTCCTGATGTCGCTAAACCAGAACTTCAGCGTCCGCCGCCTCGAGCGCTTCCTCTCGCTTGGCCGCGCCACTGGCGCCGACGTGGTGGTGCTCCTCACCAAGAGCGACCTGCTCGATTCCGGCGGCGCCGCGCCGTTCCTCGCGGACGCCGCCGCATGCGCAGGTGACGTTCCAGTCTTCGCCATATCCTCAAAGACAGGCGATGGCCTCGACCAGCTCGCCCCGTACGTCCTCCCCCGCCGCACCCTAGCCTTCATCGGCTCCTCCGGAGTCGGCAAGTCGTCCCTCGTCAACGCCCTTGCCGGAGAAGAGCTTATGCCTACACTCGAGGTCCGCGACTGGGACGCCAAGGGCCGTCACACGACAACCGAGCGAGAGCTGATCCGCCTGCCGTCGGGGGCGCTCGTCATCGACACGCCAGGCATGCGCGAGATAGGCATGTGGGAGGCGGACGCCGGCATTGCCGATTCCTTTGCGGACATAGAGTCGCTCGTCGCCGGATGCAGGTTCTCGGACTGCCGCCACGACACCGAACCCGGCTGCGCAGTCAAGGCCGCCCTTGCCTCCGGCAAGCTTTCAGAAGAACGCTGGCTCGCTTACCGCAGACTCAAGGCGGAAGCGGCGCGTGAGGAGACCAACCGTACCGAATCATCCCATCGGTACCGCAAGTAGCCCCACCCTATTTGTTCTGCCCATTGGCAGGCAGTTCCCCGGTAACATCCAGTATCCAGGCCGTGTCGGCCCAGTTGGGATGCTCCCTATCCTTGAAAACCTCCTTCAAGATGGGCTTTTTGACGTCCTCGTCGCGGTTGAGGATATCGTTGTACACGAGATCGAGAATCTCCTTGTCCTGCTCCTTGTCGAAGAGGATGCCAGCCAGAAGCATTACATTGTCGTCGGGAATCAGATTTAGCGCGCGATGGACGCATTCCTCCTTGCGCGCCTTGGGCACCTTGCGGAACAATTCGCGAAACGCATCGACATCAGCCATGGACACGACCTTGTCCTTGCGTGGCTCCATCCATTTGTCCACAGTGGAGTCGAATTCCTCGACCCGCTTCTCCTCTTCCGCCGCCTTCTTCTCCTCTTCGGTCATTTCGGGCACCGGATCGGCAGGCGCTTCGCTTACCGCTTCAGTTTTTTTCTCGCCAGGGACATCAGGAGCAGGACTATCACTTGCCACCTTCGGCTTTGCCGCGCTCGGTTTTTCGTTGACCTGTACCACAGGCGGCTGCTCCGGCACCGTGCCGGAGCCGGAATCTTTCTCCACGGCGGTCGGTTCCCTTGACGACAAGGCTATCAACCAGCCTATTATCGCCGCAACAACAATGGCAACCGCCCCGCCGGCAATCTTGGCCTTCGTCGTCATTTACCCACCTCTCTCGATCCGTCAACCCTTTGCGGCGGCAGAATCGATCTTGTCGTCAAGCACCTTCTTCTGGCTGTCGAACTCGGCCGACCCCATGGGCTTGTCGTTCCAGTCGATGAACGCCTGCTGAAGATCCATGAAGAACGAGCGCAGCGCGTCCTTCTCCACGAACGAGAAGTTTGCGAGCAGCACCTTCTCCACCATCGCGAACATGATCTTCTGCCGCTCGACCGGCGTGGAAGCGTCCGACTCGGAGAAAGCATTCTGCTGGAGGTATACGGCATCAAGAAACTCGGCCTTCAGGTAGGTCGTGAAGTCCGCGATGGACGTGCCTTCCTCGCCCACGACCTTCATCATCTGGCCGACCTCGTTGCCCTTGCGCAGGATGGCGCGAGCACGCTCTACACGGTCCTGCTCTATGACGCTGTTGTAGTGGCTCCAGGACTCGAGCGGGTCGATGGCAGGGTAGCGTCGAGCGTCCGAGCGGGCACGCGAAAGTCCGTGGAATCCGCCCACCACCTTCAGCGTGGCCTGCGTCACCGGCTCGTCGAAGTTGCCGCCCGCTGGCGACACGGTGCCGCCAATCGTCACGGAACCGAAGGTGCCGTCCTTCAGCTTCACGCGGCCAGCTCGCTCGTAGAATGCCGCAATGCGCGATTCAAGATAGGCGGGGAACGCCTCTTCGCCGGGAATCTCCTCCAGACGCCCAGAAAGCTCGCGCATGGCCTGCGCCCAGCGGGACGTGGAGTCCGCGAGCACCAGCACGTTGAGGCCCATCTGGCGGAAGTACTCCGCGAGCGTTACGGCCGTGTACACGGACGCCTCGCGCGACGCGACCGGCATGGACGACGTGTTGCAGATGATGATCGTGCGGTCCATCAGCTTCTTGCCGGTGCGCGGGTCGTCGAGCTCCGGAAATTCCTTCAGCATCTCCACCACTTCGCCGGCGCGCTCGCCGCACGCGGCTGAGATCACCACGTCGATCTTCGCGTAGCGCGCAGTCGTCTGCTGCAGCACCGTCTTGCCTGCTCCGAACGGACCAGGGATGCAGTACGTGCCGCCGATGGCGACAGGGAAGAACGTGTCGATCGTGCGCACGGTCGTCTCAAGCGTCTCTTCCGGCGCGAGACGCTCGACGAAGCATTTGATCGGCACCTTCACGGGCCAGCGCTGCATCATCTGTACGGCAACGTCCTTGCCGTCGGCGTCCGTCAGCGTGGCTATGTCGTCGGTGACCGTGTAATCTCCGGCGGCGGCGAGCGACTTCACCGTGTACGCTCCAGCCAATGCGAACGGCACCATTATCTTGTGGGCGGGCATCGTCTTACCGTCGAAGATGCCTTCAGTGACCCAGCCGAGCGGCTCGCCGGCGGTAACGCGGTCGCCAGGCTTGGCCGTCGGATGCCAATCCCATTTCCTGTCGCGCGGCAGGCCAGGAAGATACATCCCGCGCTGAAGGAAGAAAGCCGCCTCCTCGGAGCGCTTACCAGCCTCCTTCGCCAGCTCGGCAAGAGGGTTCTGCAGGCCGTCGTACACCTGCGTCAGCATGCCGGGACCAAGCTCGGCGGCAAGCAGGTTGCCGGTGAACTCCACCGTGTCGTCCACGGAGAGGTCGGTGGTGGACTCGAATACCTGCATGTCGCAGCGGCGGCCGCGCACGCGGACGATCTCCGCCATGAGCCGCTTGTCTCCAAGAACGGCATAGCCGACTTCGTTCTGGGCGACGGCGCCGTCGAACGCGACGGTTATCATGTTGCCGTTGACGCCGACGATTTTTCCTGTCGTAGTCATGAGTTGCTTTCCTTCAAGTCGATTTTCGAGGCGGCGGTTAGCCGGTTGAACACGTCGTTGCCCGCTGCCACGTCGCGCGCAGAGCCGCGCATGACGACGGACAGGCGAATCGCGTACGTGAAGACTGCCGCCACCGAGAGCGGAGATAACGGCGGGGTGAGGTCGCCGGCGGCATCCCAGCGCACCTGGTCGAGCAGACGCTCGCGGCGGGCAACGTCCTTCTCCTGGAACGCGGCTACGGCGCGGTTCGCCCAGTACAGGGAACAACCCTCCGCAGGACGGCGCCACCGTACCGCATCCTGACCGTGCAGGCGAGCGCGCTCCACCGCCACGGCGTTGCGTATCTGAGTGTCGATGTCGCGCCACTTCGTGGCAAGCGGATGCCCAGAAGCGGCATCGCCCATCACGGCGGCCACAGCCTCGGCGTCCCCCGCCGGAAGCTGGCTGCGGCAAAGCTCGATGAACCGCTCGGCCGTATACGGCGGCGGGCCGTCGAGCGTCAACGGCTGCAAAGACGCAACAAGATAATCAGCCGCCATCTGCCATCAACCTTTCACTACCATCTACCAACTACCATCTACCAACTACCCAACTATCTTCGCAAGATCGGGACGCAAGCGCTTCGCAAGCGCGGCGGCGATGGCCTTCTCGGAGAAGTCGTGCTCCACGCGGCCGCCGTCGAGGCGCACCGAGAAGCCGGCACCTGCCGATTCGTCCGTCACCACCTTCACTCCGCCTGCGGCATCTGCGGCGAGCTGGGCACGCAGCGCATCGGCCAGCTGCGCGTTGGCAGCCACCTGCACGTCGTCCGATCCCGTCGCAAGCGCCTTGATCGCCTCGCCGGCCAGGTTGACTGCGTTAGCGGACAGCGCGGACTTCACATCCTTTGCAAGAAGGTCGGCAAAGAGCTTCTCGATGCCGTTCTTCACCTCGATCACCGTGTCGCGCGCCGCGTTGCCGACCGTCGTCTTCGCGCGCTCGGCGAACGCATCGGCGTCGGCCTGGGCCTTCTCCACGATCGCCTTCGCGTCCGCATTGGCCTTATCAAGGATCGCCTTCGCGTCCGCGTTGGCCTTATCCACGATGGCCTTTGCCTCCGCGTTGGCCTTGTCCACGCCATCGCGCTGAATCTTTTCCAAGAGCTGTTGCAGTTCTTCTGCCATATTGCCTCCAAAAACGCGGTAATTATACCCTATCGTGCGGGGTATGGTCAAGTGCCGCAGATATGGTACAATATTCGCGTGCAATAAAAGGACAACCATGCTGATCAAGACAACATCCTTCGCGCGCGCCGGGTTGCTTGGCAACCCGTCCGACGGCTATTTCGGCAAGACCGTGTCGTTCGCGTTCTCGAACTTCTCCGCCGAGCTGACCATGTACGAGACTCCCGAGCTCGGCTTCGTGCCGGGCGAGGTGGACGATGCCACGTTCGACTCTCCGGAAGACCTTCTCAAGGAGATACAGCTTTTCGGCTACTACGGCGGCATCCGGCTCATGAAGGCCGTCTCCAAGCTTTTCTTCCTCTATTGCCGCGATCACGGCATCGCCATCCCCGAGAAGAACTTCACCGTCCGCTACACTTCAAACATCCCCCGGCTCGTGGGGCTCTCCGGCTCCTCCGCCATCTGCACAGCGATGCTCAAGGCCCTTCAGCAGTTCTATGGCGTGGAAGTCCCGCTCGAATACGCCCCCACTCTGTGCCTGGAGGCGGAACTCGACGAACTCGGAATCCAGTGCGGGCTCCAAGACCGCGTCATACAGATGTACGGCGGTTGCGTGTTCATGGACTTCGACAAGCCGTTGGTGGAATCAACAGGCCACGGCCGCTACGAGCGGCTCGACCCCGCCCTCCTGCCCAACCTCTACGTCGCGTACGATCCGCAGCGCGCTGAAGTGTCCGGCAAGTACCACAAGAAGCTCCGCGTCCTATTCGAGGAGAAGAAACCTGATATTCTCGCTGCCATGAGCGAGTTCGCCGACATCGCCCAGCGTGGGCGCGACGCCCTTCTGGCCGGCCGTCGCGACGAGCTGCCCGCGCTGATCAACGCGAACTTCGACCTGCGCGACCGCATCTTCAACGTCGCCCCAGCCAACCGCAACATGGTGATGACCGCGCGCTCTGCCGGCGCCTCCGCCAAGTTCGCCGGCTCAGGCGGCGCCATCGTCGGCACCTACGAGGACGACGCCCAGTTCGCCCGCCTCTCGAAGGCACTTGCCGACATCGGCTGCCAGACTATCAAGCCGACCATAGCTTCCTGATTGCCGCAAGGCTCGACTTCAGCTCGTCCGCTGTAACCGGCTCGTGCGGCTCGAACACGCGCAGAATGTCCCGCTTCGCGAGCGGAGCGAGCGCGGCGAAGTCCACCTTGCCCCATCCTGGCTGACGATGGTCGTCGTGGAAATCCTTCACGTCGTTCAGGTGCATCCCGCACACGTGTTCGGCCACGCGCGTGGCTATTTCCGTCACGGCACCGGACCAGCGATGGCACTCGCGTACCATTGCATGGCCCGTATCGAACCATAGCTTCACCGGCGCGTCCTTGTAGTCCTTAAGCAGCGTTTCCGCCTCCTCGGCGTTCGGGAATCCCTCCAGCCGCGGCAGGTTCTCCAGCGCCAGCGTCACACCAGCCTTCTGGAAATCAGGAAGCAGGATGTCGAGCTCCTTCCTGAATATCTCCAGCAACGCCTTCCCCCGCTTCCGACGCCGCGCCAGCGCCTTCTTCAGGTACTTCGCGTAGACAGGACGGTCCGGGTTCTCCTTGCCGTCTTTCAGCACGAGGAGCTTGCGCAGGACTTCGCTGTCCAGGTTGACGAACCATCCGTCGAGATCCACGTAGCCTGCGTGCGTCACCACCGTCTTCGCGCCGAGGTCCGCCGCGCAGGCAAGCGTCTTCTTGAGGAGAATGCGCGCAAGGGCGCGCTCGTCCGCGTCGCGCGAGGCGAGCCTGTGCAGCTCCGGATGCCCGCTAGGCGCGCCCAGCGGCACCGGGCAGTAGGCGTGTACGGAATCGACGGGCATCCGGTCGAGCCGGCTCTTGAACCCGGCTATCTGCTCCGGCTGCGTGCGGAAGCCCAGCTCGAGCGCGTCGAATCCGAGCGCCAGCGCCTCGTCGGCGATGGCGGCGCCATCGTCGAGTCGGACGTTGTTCCAGTTTGTGGATAGTGCGAATCGCATGTGCGCAGCCATTATACCAAAACGCGGCAGAGTCCGACCACGG
>Ga0310690_10002628_pt1 | contig 28891 bp, 49 predicted proteins | sample AusTroGonzalo_MG_2_FD_207661 | JGI IMG/M metagenome (GOLD analysis project Ga0310690, IMG submission 207661) | Bovine rumen microbial communities from tropical cattle in Woodstock, Queensland, Australia - Gonzalo_04 (v2) (version 2) | ecosystem: Host-associated > Mammals > Digestive system >...
TGGAATCGGGCAGGCGCATGAGGTACACGTCGGCGGCGCGGTAGCTCTGCTCCTCGTCGCCCTTCTGCATGCGCACCGGCATGATGAGCTCACTGATCGCTGTCTCCGTAAAGGTTTTCAGCGCCTGCATGAACTCCACGCGCCCGGACGCAAAATCAATCTGTGCCATACTCAGCCTCCCCAGCCGTTGAGCAGGCGGAGGATCTCATGCTCCGCTCTCTGCTCGAAGGTCTCCTGTATCGTCTTGTCCATCTGTTCGACCACCTTTTCGTTCTGCATCATGTGTCCGGTGGACGGGCCGAACTTCTGCTCCACGGGGAACCGGGGAGCGCCCACGCGCTCAAAGACGGCGATGGGACCGTAGACCTTCGCGGCGAAGGCATGCTGGAGCGTTGCCGCTCCGCCGTTCCGCTTGACCTGGGTGGTGATGGCGCCGTCTCTGGAATAGCGGGTGTTGAAGCTCAGCAGCGGGAGGACGTTTCCGGCGAAGGAAATGCTCAACGACGCGACGCCGCCCATGCTGTTCCCTCCGGAGATCTGCGTCTTCTCCGTCACGTTGCTCATGAAGGTGGATTTGCTGATGGTATATTCTGCGGCGGCAAACTGCCCCGCCTTGGTCTTCGCGGTGTCCCCGGCGCGTTTCATGGCGTTGTACGCTGCCTTGTACGCTCCTCCGGGGATCCCCGCGAGAATCTTGTTGAGGCGCTGGATCGTTCCCTGGTTGGCCTCGTCGATGCTGATTCTCATTCGTCGATGCCCTCCAGCTCACAGCGGATCATGCCCATCTCCACGACGCTCTGCGCGACATAGAACTCCCGGAAGAAGCCCTTGCCGCCCTCCGCATCGTTGATCTTGATGCGGGTGCCTTTCTCCGGCTGATTGCCGCCGAGATCGGACAGGGCGCAGTGCAGGACGGAAGTGACGAGATAAAGGCCCTGGGCGTGGTCGCTTACGATCTGCCTGCGGTCCTTCTCCTTGAGCCCGGTCAGAACGATGGGGATGTCCGTATAGGTCTCGCCGTCGTAGATGACCGTCCGCTTTTCAGCAAACTCTTCCAGGTTCAGAAACACGTCATGCACGTCGGCGGCGATCACGTCTTTCAGGCTCATACCTCCGGCACCTCCGCTCCCAGTTCAGGCGGCGCTTCGCCGTCAATGGAGTAGTATTCCATGATCAGCTTCACCAGAGCGGCCTTGTTCGCCTTCTTCGGCAGGTCAAGGCCAAGATCGGTGATGATAGCCTCCAGCTCCTTGTTGGTTTTGAGCATCAGCGCGTCCTCCGTGTAGGGGTCCGGGTAAGCGTCTCCGTCGCCCTCCACGACGGGGGCGTATTCAGCCGGGTCGATACCGGGCTCCGCCTCGGGATCGTCCTCAGGGGCGGTTATAACCGCTTCCTCAGCCGCTTCCACAAGCTCGGCGACACCGAGGGCAGCAAGGCGTTTCGCCTCGTCCTCCGGGACGTCGATCATGGAGCCGCGGAGCACCAGCTTCACGCCGCCGTTGGTGTGCAGGCCGTAGCCTCCGCTCTTGATGATGATCTTCATGGGAATGCTCCTTTCTGTCCTTCTGATCAGGAAACGGCGTTGCCGGCGTAGATGTACGGGCAGTACGCCTTGGGCGCGGCCAGAGGACGGGTCGCAAGACGGAGCTTGCGGGTGTCGTTGTTCTGATCCACGACCAGCTTGGGCACGCGCTTCGCCACATAGGTGGTGTAGTCGGTGGAGCCGAAGTCGATCTGGGTGATCTGGCCATACATCAGGTGGCCGCAAGCGGGGGCGGTGACCATGGCGGACTTGGCCGGGAACATGGTGGCCTCCTGGTTGCTGTCATCGGTGTAGGTCTCATCCACGCAGAAGACGTTGAGGCGGAAGCCGCCGAAGTTGAGCTGGCCCATGTAGACCACGCCCTCGTAGCCGGTCAGCTGCTCGTTGATGGTGCCGACGGTGATGTTGCTGGTGGTCTCCATCATCTTGCGGAGCTCGGTGTCCTTCAGGAGAACTTCGGCGGCGTCGGTGCCGAGGACGAGATCGGCAGCAGCCAGGCCGCGCTTGGAGAGCATACGACACATATTGCGGATATCGCCGCGCATGTTGCCGTTGGCGGTGTCCCACTCATGGCCGGCAGAGATGCTGTAGGTGTGGTCGGAGCTGAGGTCGTAGAACTGGATGTACTCGACCTCGCCCTGGGTGGTGGCATCTTCATAGGTCTGCATGGTGCAGGCGTTGTTGATCATGACCTGGGCGCACATCCACTCCTCGCGGAGAGCGATGCGGCGCTCCATGTCGGTCAGGTCGTCGCGGAGCAGGGCCGCGGCGCGCTGAGCGGGGGTGGACTGGGAGTACAGAGCCTCGCCGAAGCCGCGCTTGTTCAGCTCATCGAGGGTGAGCATGCGGGAGGGCGCGATGTAGGCGGGCTGGTACTCATGGATGGCGTAGCCCCGGCGATCCATGGGGATGTCGCCGATGCGGGGCGCGACGAACGCAGCCATCTTCCGATCGCCCTTGCGGTACTCGGTGAGCACCTTGTCAGCGGCAAAGATGTCGCCGGCGCCGGTCGGGAAGTAGCGGTCCTTGAAGAAGCCCCTGCGGGGCACGATTTCCTCCGTGATGGCGGAGAGGACATAGGTGTCCAGGAAGTTAAGGGTAGCAGGCATTGTGTTATACCTCCTTCATCAGAGTGCCGCGGAGGCGGTCTTGAACAGGATGCCGCGCTCACGCAGCACGTCGAGATCATCCTCCGAGATGGTGTAGCCGGACTTGACCGTGCACTTGGACTTGTCGAAGCAGCCGGCGACGTAGACGGTGGCGATCACGTCGGCGGCGGTCCCGACCTCCACGTCATCGCACAGGATGCAGTCGGCGGTCAGGGTTTCGTTGCTGGCGGCGGTGTTGCCGAGCACGACCATCTTGCCGTCACCGGCGCTGCCGGAGCTCTTGGCAAGGATGGTGCCGCGGACCAGCGTGGCGGCGGTGCCCAGCTTGCGGATGGTGACGGCCCTCTTGATAACTTCGGGCAGCACGTCGGTGATCAGACCGTCGTACTCAACGTCGCCGAGCTTGGAATAGAGATTCTTCGCCATTTCACTTGTCCTCCTTCTTGAAAATCTCCTTGATTTCGGCCCGGGCTCTTTCCATGCGGGCCTTGGGGGTGTTGTCCTCGGGCTCACCCTCGGGGGTGCCCTGGACGGGATCAGCGCCCACGGCGTTGGTGCCGGAGGCGTTGGCGTCGGCATTCGCGTCCGCCAGGAATCTGCTGCCCTGCGCTGCCGCGTTCCGGGCGGCTCTCAGGGACATCTCAGCCGCGCTGCAGGGCGTGTCACCGTACTTGGCCTCGCGGACCAGATCGGGGGCGAACAGGCCGGCGATCTCGTCGATCTCGGACATTCTGGTGCGCTCCGCCTGCACGGCGGCATTGACCGCTTCGGTGGTGTCAACGGCAGCTCTGGCCTCGGCCTCCACCTGGGCGATCTCTTCCGGGTACTGCGCCCGGAGCTCTTCGATGGTCATAGAGTTTCCTCCTTCTTCACTGCCGGTGCCATCCTCCGGCGTTTCTGTATTTGCCTCAGCCGGGGCCGGAGCCTCGGATGTGACCGTGGGAATGCTGTCGGGAGCGAACATCCCGGCAGTCAGGTGAATGGTGCGGCCGTGGACGAACAGGTTTCTGCCGTCCGCGCTGGCCGCGATGGGCGTGGGCTCGTCCTCCAGGACCTCATCCACGAAGCCCTTGTCCTTGGCCTCGCGCCCGGTCATGTAGGTGGTGTCCGCCATCATGTGCATGATGACCGTGTTGCTGAGCCCGGTCTTGCGCTGGTAGACCTCGCTCTGCATCTTGTCCCAGGCGTCGTTCTGCTCCGCAGCCTGCCGCAGCTCGTCGGCGTTGTAGCCGCCGATCATCAGCGTCCAGCACTTATGGATCATGATGAGGCTCCCGGGATTGGCCTTGACGGTATCGCAGGCGCACATGATGATGCTGCCGCCCGACATGGCCACGCCGTCCACGATGCAGGTGAGCTTCGCGCCGTTTCTGGCCAGCTCCCGCAGACGGTTGTGGATGGTGAGGGAGACGCCGGCATCCCCGCCGTAGGAGTTCATGCGGATGGTGATGTCCTTGCAGCCCTCGATGCGCTTCAGGTCTTCCAGGAACTCGCTGAGCAGAATGAACTGTCCCTCAACGGGATCGCCCCACCAGTCGGTGGGCTGCTGCTCGTAGATGTCGCCGTACATGGTGATCTCCGCGCTCTGGCCGTCCGTGGTGGCCATGGCGTAGACCGGCTTCCTGATGTTTACGCTTTTCGGCATAGTCTGTACCTCTCTTTCATTCGTCACCCTCGCCGCCGCCTGTCTGCATGGCCGCGATGGTGCCGCCTCCGGCCTTGGCCAGAAGCTCGTTCTCCTTGGCCAGCGCCTCGACGTTCTCCTCCCAGTCGCCTCCGGTCATTTCCATGGTGACCTGGGCGTGGGTCTTGATGCCGTGGTCGATCAGCAGAATGGCGGCTCTTGCTTCTTTCAGCGGATCAAGGATTCCCTGGGCGGGTCCGATCCACCGCGCCCCGCACCACGCGGCCCGGAGCAGCGGATCATCAAAAAAGCCCGGAGCCTTGATGCGGCCCAGGGCAACGGCTTCGGCCAGCCACGCTTCATAGACCGGCTGGCACATGTCGTTGACGAACCAGCTCCGGCGCGTCCGGAACGCCTCCCATGCATCCTGCACGGCGGCTCTCGCGCTGGAATAGGAGCTGTTGTACTCCTTGATGAGCACGTCGTAGGGCATTTCCAGCGCCGCGCCCATCATGCGGAACATGGTCTTCATGAAGGTCTCAAAGCCGGCTGTCGGGATGTTCGGATTGCCGAAATTGACCTTCTCGTTGTCCTTCAGGTGGAGCACCGTGCCGGGTCCCATTTCGTACTCGTTCTCGCTGTCGGACACGTCATCGTCCAGCTCCTCGCCGGCGACCTCTCCCGCGCCTACCTCGTTCATGGGGATGTCCATGGGGGACGTCTCCGTCTGGATCCACGCGGTGAAGAAGCTCTGCACCAGCGCGGCCATGAGCTCGGATTCCGTGTACCGTCTGGACTGGAGCAGCGGTTCGATGATCTGCGCCAGGTACGGAACGCCACGGTACTGGTCCGGTCTCTCGCTGTCCATGATGTGCAGGATGTTCGCGATGCCGGTCTTCTCGCCCCACGCAAGGACGCGCTGCCACTCGATGGGCTTGGAGCTGATCTCCCGCGGGTAGCGGTTGGCCACATAGTAGGCCTCCACCAGACCGTCGCTGTTGATTTCCACGCCGTCAAAGACGCTGTGCCCTGCGCCAGGCTTTCCCTCCGGAACGGTGCCCTCGATGAATCCGGCTACGCTCCTGCCGCCGAACTCGTCCGGGGTGCATACGCGGTCGGCCTCGATGATGTGCAGCCGGAGGGAGTAGGGATTCTGCGGCTCTGCCGGCTTCCGTTTCAGAAGGATGAAGCAGTCGCCGGACATCAGCCAGCTTTTCAGCGCCAGCTGCTGCATATCGGCGAAGCTGCTCTTCCCGATGGCGTCGCAGTTCCGGGGCTTGTTCGCCCACAGCGCGAACTCCGCCTCCGTCCGGCTCTGCCAGACCTTCGCCGCCTCCGGAGAAAGGCCCAGCACGTCCCGGTTGACGGTGGCTTTCAGCCCCAGGCCGACGCCGATCACCTTGCTCCGGTTGGTGTTGATGGCGCTGGTGGCCACCGGAGAGGACATATAAAGCAGCCTGCTGCGCTTTCGCAGCAGATCGATGTTGCGGATGATATCCTCGTTCGGAGAGGAGGATTCCGGCGTAAAGCCCTTCAATGCCCTCCGAGTAATGCTTGCCCCCGCCTCGCTGTAGCCGTTCGCCTGCGGGGCGGCGTGTTTCTTGCTCAACTCCGTCACCTCCATGTGTTATAGTTCTCCCATCCGGCTAATGCCGGCGTTGAGCCCCGGTCTTTCACGGAGTTGACGTTGCTTGCCGGCCATAGGCCGTTGTTCTGATATTAAAAAGCGGCATCCCGTGGCGAAAGGAGCGCAAACTCCACGGGATACCGCTGGTAAAGCCCCGGTGCGGAGCCGGAGCGATTACCCGGTATCATTTTCGTGACCTCACGAAAATGGTCACCAGTCGCGGGGAATGATGCCGAACGCCTTGCGGGGCTGTTTGCCCTCCAGAGCGGCGGTCAGCTCATCGATCTTCTCCTCGACCGTTTCCATCTGCTCCAGCAGGTCCGGGATGTCGAAGCGCGTGAGCTGCCGGTCATCGATGGTGTAGCTCTTTACACCGCCCTCCACCAGCTTCACATAGGCATCCTGGAGCTTTTCGTAAACGCCCGTCCAGTAGGTCAGGCGCTGCTGAATGATCGTCTTGCTTGCCATATTCCACCTCACCAGCTGTCATAGTAGTTTTTCCCGCTCGTCTTCTTCCGGCGCGGCTTCTCCGCGGCCTTCACGGACGGGGCCTTGACCGGCTCCCCGGTCTTTCCGATGCCTTTCAGCTTCTTCTCCACCTCGTCCAGATTGACGGCCAGCGCCTTGAACGCGGCGTTGGCGTAATTCCGGCAGTCAAGAGCTTCGTTCCGCTCATGCCCCGGTATCTTCTCCCACACCCACGGCTGCTTTCTGCCCTGCTTATAGACCAGGTGCTCGGAGAGCAGGCCGGTGAAGTAGTCCGTTCCGTAATCGTCCCGGCGCGGGAAGTGATAGTATTTCGCGCCCGGCTCCTTGACCCTCATGCTGTCCATGATGGCCTGCTTGCCGGAATCCACGCCCAGGGTGTAGAGCCAGCACTGACCGACGTATTTCCCCTTGACCACGATGTTGGTCTTCTTCGGAGGAGCGGTGTAGGGTACGCCGTCGCCGCCTCTGCCCTTGATGGCGAACACCTTGCGGTAGACGCGATCGCGGCAGCGGGCATAGACGTCCTGGGTGTAGTGACCGCCGCTGTCCACGAAGGTCGTGCTGATCTTCAGCTTGACGCCGTTGGCGAACTCATAGGGATGGTCGATCACCTGATCCAGAGCGTTCCAGACCTCATCGGTGTCCGGCCTGCCCATGATGATGCCCTTCTTGATGCCCCACTTCTCTCCGAAATGGCCGTGGCCAACGACCTCGTATTCGAGGCGGTCATCCTGCGTATCGACGCCGCAGGTCAGCACCAGAACGCCGTCCGGCAGCTCGGCGGGGTATTCCTCGCGCCTGCCCATGACGGTCTCCTCGTCCTCCAGGTCGCCCCGGTCCTCCCAGAGCTCCCCGAACTTGGTGTTGTACACGACCTGCAGCTTCTCGGTGTTGCCCAGGGCTTCCAGATAGGCGAGGATCAGAGACGCCCACGACGCCCACGGAGAGGAAAAGGCGTTCAGCCAAAAAGACCGAACGCCGTTCTGATAGGCTGCGGGGTTGGCCGCGACCCACTTCGCGGGCTGGTGCTTCATTTCTCGCTCGGAGTGCAGCGTCTCGCAGTCGGGGCATTTCCACTGCACGCTCTTGACGGTGTAGTGCTTCTTGTTCTTGATAACCGTCGTGTCGTACTCGAAGCGAATGTCGTTGAAGACGATATTATGAAACTCCCCGCAGGTCGGGCATTGATGGTGCCAGCGTTCCTGTGTGCCGGAGCTGAACAGGTCATCGATCTGGCTGTGTCCCTTGATGGTGGGAGTGGAAACGGCTATGCTCATCTTGTTGTAGAAGGTGGTCTGTCTGGCCTTGGCCAGTTCCCAGGGATTACCCTCGGTGCCGGCGCTGACGGCCCATCGGTCCAGCTCGTCGCCGATGACAAAGCGGATCGGCATGGATGCCAGGGCGGAGGCGCTGTTGGAGCCGCACATCGTCAGCATCCCGCCCGGATAGCTTTTCTGGAGAATGGTGTTCCCGCTCTCCCGGCTCTTCGGGTCGGCGACCTTCCCCTTGAGCGCCTTGCAGTCCCGGATCATCGGGGCAACGCGGAGCTTGGAGAACTTCTTGGCGTCATCGATGGTCGGGTGGATGTAGAGGATGGAGCTGGGGTCCTGATCCATGATGTACCCGATGGCGTTCAGCTCGAATTCGCTCTTGCCGACCTGGGAGGAAGCGACCATGACGATCAGGTTCAGCTTTGGGTCGGTGAATGCGTCCATCGGCTCTTTCAGGTACGGCGTTCTTGATGTCCTCCACGGGCCCGGCTCGGCGCTACTCTCCGGAGAGAGGCGTCGTTTTCTGTCCGCCCACTGCGAGACAGTAATATCTTCCGGTGGTACAAGACCGGCAAAAACCGAGGCAAGCGCAGAATTGAGCTTTTCTTCATCACTGCTATACTTCCTCATCCACGTCACCCGTCCACTTCTGCCGCTCCATCACCATCTTGTGGAAGGCAACGGGGTCATACTTGAAGTTGGCCAGCTCATCCAGAATGGCGTTGCACTCCCGGCGAATGATGACCGAGGTCTCCGCGGCGGTCTCCACGGCGGCGGTGTCCACGGCCAGGCGCCCCGGGAGCGCGATGATCAGTCCGCGGATGGTGAAGCCGAACTGCTCCATCATCTTCTGGACGTCCTCGCTCCGGTGCATCTGCCCCTGCAGCTCCGCAAGCTCCAGCTCGGCATACTCGGCCTTGGCCTTCTTGATGCGGATCTCCGCTGCGAGGCGTTCTTCCTCTTTCTCGCTCAGGCCCTCGTCCTTTTCCCGGCCGGCAGCTTTCTCCCGGAGGTACTTCACATAAGAGCGGGTAGCCTCCACCACGTTGTACCGTGGGCCTGCCTCCGTCTCATGCTTTCGGATGATGCCGTTCTTGGTGAGCTCTCCCACCCACTGGGCGGTGATATCGAAAAGGTTGGCAAGGACAGCCGTGGTGCAGTATCCAGCCGGTTCCTGCGGCTTTTCTTTCGCTGCCATCGGTCTCATTGCCTCCTTTGCTGTCAGTTTCAGGCCGGAACTTTCATCTTTCCCGGCATTTATTGCAAGTACGCTTGTACGAAATTGGCATTTTCAAGTAAATCTCCCCGAAAAAATCTCCCACTAACTGATTATTTTTCGGGGTCGACGAGCCCGCGTAAGATTGTCTGCGCGTCACAGTACCTTTTTCGGAGGGCGCGGTGACGGCGGGAGGGGCGCTGTCGGCCTCTCTCTTTGCGTCTGTCTCGCTTTCTCTGTGCATCCGTGTTCCTACCTCTCCGGAGAGAACGTCCAACAGAGGGCGAGGCAAAGGGTTGTCATTTGCCGTATTTGTCCCGCTTCATGGTCTTCTCCCATTCCTCGAAGCGATCACGGGTCACGGTGTCCCTGGGGCAGCGTCTGTCGCAGCCCTTAGCGCCGGCATGGCAGATGCAGACGGTCTTCCCTTTGATGATACGGATGAACACGGGGATTCTCTCTGTTGTCTGCATGCCTTCGCCTCCTCAGATTGTGGTATAGATTTCCGCCTTGCTGTAGGTTGTCTTCCCGCGGATCATCATGTCCAGGAAGTCATCACGGGAGAAGTCGGACAGCCGGAACACTTCCTCGGGCTTCATGCCGAGCTGCTTTCCGATCTCCTCCACGGTCTTGCCCTCGTTCAGCAGGCGCTTGACGATGGCCTTCATGGGCTCCAGGAGGTGCGTACCACGGGCGCGGTTGTGTGTGACCGTGCCGTAGATGTCCTCGCTCTGGTCCTCATGGGCCACCTTCACCACCGGCACCTTGCCGTCGAGCATGGTGCGCAGCGGTTCCTCTCCGGCTACCGTCCAGCGGTGGAAGCCGTCGATGATGGTGTAGTCAGGCCGGACCACAATGGGGAGCGTCCAGCCGTTGGTCAGAATGGATTGCGTCAGCAGCTTCAGGTTTTCCTTGCTGACCTTGTTGGGGTTGTAGTCGTTGGGCTTGAGCTTGTCCCGGTCCACCCATTCCAGGGTGGAGAGCGGGGCCGTCAGTTTCGGGTCGCTCATTCCGTCTCCACCCCCTTTCGGGCTGCATCCGCTTTCGCTTCGTCGATATAGCGGCTGTAGATGATCTGGTAGAGAGCGCGGAAGGAGCGCATCTTCGGGTCGCCTTTGATCAGGGCCTCGTACATCTTCCGGTAGTCCTGGTCTGTGGCGAACAGCCCGATCTTGATGAACAGGCTGCGGTACGCCCTGGCCACCTTCATCTTGTGCGGGGTGGTGAAGTACCGGGGCATATCGGAGAACATTTCCGTGAGCAGCGCCTTGTAGTTCTTCGTGATCTCGTCGCCCTCGGCCTTCCGGCGCGCTGCGGACCGGCGCCCGAACATCTCGCTGTCCCAGTAGAGGGCCGCGAGGTAGGCGTTCGGCTCACGCCGGATGATGCGCTCCATGAGGTCGGGGTAATACTCGTTCATCTGCACCAGCGATTTCGCCGTGTCGATGGAGAAGAACTGCGAGACGCGCAACTGATTCCGGGTCACCCCGGATTGCCAGAGGTAGAGATAAATGATCGGGATCTCGACGTGCTCATCCCGGAGGAAGAGCCAGACGTCATTCGTGGTCCAGTCGTAGATGGGGTACATCTGACGCCTGCCGGTGATGCCGCCAGCGCCCAGATTCATCCGGGCCATGTACTGGAGGCGCTGGACGGATTCAGCCGCCCGGACGCCCGTCATGGTGATGCCGTCCATGCACACCCGCGGCATGAAGCTCTGGTAGTTGTCCTTCCTCGGCTTCAGGAGCGGGTGCTCCATGATGGCGAAGGGCGGCGGTTGCCGTACCCACACATCACGCTTTCGCTTATCCCAGCAGATGAAGGTCTCCTCCTCTGACAGCTCGTTGAAGCAGTTGAAGTGCTTGACCTCCACGCAGTACCACTCGAATTTGGCACCGGCATACATGAATATCCGGCGCCATTTCTTGACCGTCTCCTCGATGCAGGGGAAAATCGCTTCCTCGTCTACGAATTGGACGGTCAAAAGGGACGGGTCAATTTCGCCGCGCTGAATCAGACCCAAAGTCAGCTGTGCGAGAGCCAGGCTGTCCTTGCCTCCGCTAAAGGACATATACACTGGCACACCATTGCGGAACGCATTGCGAATGCGCTGCTTGGCGGCGGATACCACATCCAGGTCGGATTTGATCCGCCTTACAGCCATACCTTCTCGCCGCAGTGTGGGCAGACCACAAACTTGCGGACGGGCTCTCGCTCCTCGTCCGCGGCGGCGCTTTCCGTTTCATCTTCTTCCGGCTCCTCGGCGGTGCCGGAGGTCATCAGCAGGTCTTTCCGCTCTCTGGCCGCTTTGATCTCCTCGATCTCCTCGTCATCGAGCGTCCCGTACTCCTGCAGCTTCTCGCTGACCTCTCCGGCCTGGGACACCATGCTCCGGAGCAGGCTTTCGTCGAAGCCCGGGATGTCCAGATCGTCCTTCAGCTCCTCCAGGAAGATATCGAAGGATTCCAGATCGTCCACGCCGAGGCCGTAGATCTTGTTGTCGGCCAGCATGAGCTTTTTCTTCTGATTCTCGGTGAGGCCCTCCATCTGGAGGACGTCGCCTTCCTCCCAGCCCATGCGGAGCAGGGTTTCATAAAGACCGTTGCCGGCAAGGATGGTCAGGGCTTCATCGACCACGATGGGCCTGATCTGCCCGAACATCCGAACGCTGCGCTCCAGCTCGACGAGCTGTTTTTCCGTGTGCATTCGCACATTCCGCTCCGGCTTGCGCAGCGCCGCCAGAGGCATTTTCACGACATTCATTTCCCGGCCTCCTCCAAGTACGCCTTAGCTCCGGGGATGCGCTCAGCGGCGGTTATAACTATCTCCTTGTCGATGTTATAGACCTCCCGCCAGCCGTTGGCCTCTCCGCCCGTCCATTGACGTGCAGGCCAAGGATGCGTCCCGCACAGGTAGCCGTTAGGCCAGCCGTAGATAGGCGGCATGGGGAGCTTGTGGTAGTGGATGTAGGCCAGGAGCTGCTCATGCGACCAATCGGCAAGGGGCGAGAACCGCGTCACGCCCTTGCCGTCCGTGTAGATGTTCGTTTTGCGACCGACATAATTGCCGTCCGCACGGCGCCGGCCGAGGATGATCATATCCAGCTCATGCGCCTTGAAGTATTCCCGCTGCGCCCGGTGCTGCACGATGGAAAACCACCGCGCGGCGGTCTGGCTGTCCCGCGGGAACAGCATTTCGGGGTGCTGCGCCAGCCAGTCCAGGTCCTGATGGGTGTTGATGACTTCACATTTCTTCGGCTTGTGCTTCTGGATCCACGCCATGAATGCGGGGTACTCCAGATCGCAGACGCCGATCATGCAGTCCTTCACGCCGGCCAGCTCACAGAGTTTGCCAAGGACAATACTGTCCTTACCACCGCTCCAGGCATAGGCGGCGTTCTTTCCGGTGGTCTTGGCCTTGATGTCCTCCACGGTCAGCGCGGCCAGCTCGTCGATCTCCTCCCGGGTCACGGCGCTTTCGATGTCGGCCATGGCCGCGATCCAGGCGTCGTTCTTGATGTTCTGCTTCCTTCCGAGGCTCATGCCGACGCCTCCTTCCTCCGGGAGAGCGCCAGCGCCACCGCGCCGGAGATCAGCACGGTCAGCAGGCTGCCGATGGTCTTCCAGGTGGCGAGGCCGTTGATGTTGCCGTAGGCGAAGATCGGCAGACCGACGAAGAAAGAGGCCAAAACGCCGATAAAGACGCCCTTGCCCGTCAGCTTCACGCCTTTGAGCGTGAGCGCGGTCGGCAGGAGCGTCGTTGCGCGGAGGGTGCAGTAGAACAGGAAAAGGTGCGTCACCGTCATGCCGGGGATGTTGGCGATGCCGATGCCGAGCGCCAGCAGGACGATCATGCTCAGCTTGGCCGTCTTGATGCTGCACCCGAAGTCGCTGGTCAGCGACGCCACCGCGCAGAGGTTGCTGTCCACGGTGGAGAGCAGGCCGGACACGACCATGAAGAGGAAGGGCAGCATCACCCACGCCGGGAACAGGTTTCCGATCAGCTCAAAGTTGACCTGTCCGGCGTTGGTCGCCACATAACCGGAGCCAGCGGCGATATAGCCGAGGATGCCCATGGAGAGCGGCACCACGGCGAACATCAGAGCGCCGAGGCCGAACGCCTTTCCGATCTTGCCCTCCTTCACGGAGAAGGCCCGCTGCCAGAAGCACTGGTCGCCGAAGGGACCGGCGATCAGACCGATGGCCGTGGGAATGCCGAAGGAGAGCAGGACGTTGATGCCGTTGCTGTCGAAGAGTTTGGTATATGCCCCGGATACGCCACCAAGCCCTGCGATGAAGTTAGAGGTGCCGTCCTTCATCGACAGGGCCCAGGGCACAAATAGGAGGCATGCGGCAAGCATAAGAACCATCTGCAGCCCGTCCGTCATGACCGAGGCCTTGATGCCGGAGAACTGCGAGTAGGAGTAGGCAATCACGGCCAGGATGATGGTCATTACCCAGAACGGGATGCCGGTCATGGCAGCGAGGATCTTTCCTCCGGCCAGCAGCTGCACGCCGGTGGAGAGGATGGCCAGCAGGGAGAGCTGACCGAGATAGACGCCCCTGACCTTTTCGGATTTGTAGGTGTCCGCCATGAATCCGGAGAGCGTGACGCCCTGGGGCATCCTCTGCCGGATCTTCTTGGCGAAGGGGATAAAGAGCAGCAGGCAGGCCACGTTCGGTACCAGGAACCAGAACAGTCCGGGGATCCCGCTTGAATAGGCCTTTTCTGCCGACGTGAACAGCGCCGGAGCCCAAATCCATGTCGCCGCGATGCTCATGGCCGCTACCACCGTACCGAGGTTGCGATCTGCAACATGGAAATTCTCTGCGCTCTTGGCGCGCTTTGTGAGTATCGCCGTCGCCCCGAGCATCAGGACCGCATAGACGATAAGCACAACGATACCTTGCATTTTGTGATTCCTCCAATCTTGATGTACCGCTGGCGGGGCGGTCATGTGTGTGGAGGAGCGGGTAGCGTGTGCCTCCTTTCCCCAAAAGATTAAGGCCCCGTGCCTTTCGACACGGGGCCTCTGCGAAGATTAAGATTTTACGCCATACACTCTATCACGGGCTCCATTGAACTGTCAATGAACGATTTTTGCCCTCAGAGCATCGGCCTGATCGTGACCTCCGTCCGCGGCCGGTCTTTGTCGTAGAGCACCCGGCTTCCGTCATGGGAGGCGATGATCTTGCTGTTGTCATCGGCCAGCAGTCCGTAGTGCACCATCACGTCATCGATGGCTTCTTCCAGGTTGGTGAGATCCACGTCCCGGTGCGTCGGCATGTAGAACAGGCACACCACCTCGCATGGGTAGGAGATCTTCTTTCCTCGATGCGGGATGAAGTATCCGGCGTCTTTCTGGTACTGCTCGAAGGCCGCGCTCGGCATGATCTTCTGCACGGTGCCGTGCTTCGTCCGGAGAGTGATGATCCGCTGGGAGTTTTTCTTTGTCACCGGCGCTATGGGGATTGTGAACTTAATCGTCAGCGTCAAGGTAATTCCTCCCGAACTCCCGGATGAACCGCTCCGCCGTCCAGCCCTGCTCCTTCATGGCCTTGCGCTGACCGTACTCATGGAGCAGCTGCATGGTCTCCGCGTTTCTGTGGACCGCTTCCGGACCGAAGATGTGGCAGCGGTCGTGACACAGGAGAACGACCAGACCGAGCCTGTCCGATTTCTTCCGGTACGCCCCGCCGAAAATGTGGTGATGGTCGAGCGGGTCAGCTGCGCCGTTCCGTCCGCAGAGGAAGCACCGGCGCTCATTCCGCGATCCAGTCAATTCCCCACCTGTCCGTCACGGAACGGAAGTCCTCGATGTCATGGGGCCTGATGCGGTATCTGTTCGCGGTGTAGTCCTGCTCACCACCGCGGCCTTCCTCATAGTCGATATGCAGAAGCTCGTGGTAGATCAGGTGCTTCAGCACAGTCGGATTGAGGGGCTTACAGAGTGGGGCGTAAAAGGTGATGATGTAGTCGTAGGGAAAAAGCACCTTGTACTTGTCCTTGACCTTCTCGGTGTCCGCGTACACCAGCCTGCCCTTGGCTTTCCGAACATCGTCTCCCCAAAGGCAGAGGATCCGGCACCCGGGTGTCCGGAGCTCCACAAATTCGTCGTTCTTCGCTATGACCTCCCGAACGATGGGAAGCATTTCTCTTGCTTCGCTATAATTCACGGCTCGTTTCCTCCTTTCGCCGCTTCTTCTTCGGCCTCCAGTGCGTCATGGCGGCGCCGATGGCGTACATAGTGGCCGGTATCGCCGCCGCCGCCAGGTAGACGCCCACGATGGCAGCGACGCCGAAGATCGTGTTTTTCATGGTCTGCCTCCTCAGAAGTTGATGCAGTCCTCGTAGATGCGCTTGATCAGGTGCGGGTCGTTGCACTTGTTCCACGGCATCCAGTCGTATTGGCCTGTCACGTCACCGGTGATGTCATAGACCCTGCCGCCGATCTCGCAGCCGAAGTGATTGGCAACATAGTCGATCATCACCAGCGGCTTCTCATGGGAGAAGCGCGTGTTCAGAATCGCCGCAAACCAATAGCAGCAGCCGCGGGTGAAACACTCGATCACTTCCTGCCGGTAGCCGTACCCGTTCGTGCTGAATCTCCCGATGAAGCCCAGCACATCACGGACCAGTTCATCTTGCCTGTTGGTCATTTGAATATCCTTTCTCCTCAAAGAGACAGTCATCACAGATGTCCTGCCATTCGCCTTCTACCTTCCGGCTCTCCCAGCCGGCCTCTATCTTCGCTCTCCTGGCATCCTCCCAGCTGTCGGCGGGGAGGCGCTTGCCGCAGCAGTCGCAGACGGCGGTGTAATTCCTGTAATACCGCTCAATGCTCATTTGGTGCTCCTCTCTCCAAGTATCTTTTCGAGGTCCGAAAGTCGCTTGATTGTTCCCTCGATATTCGAACGCACCCAGTCAAGGTTGAGTTTACGGAACGCTTCAAACTCGTCCATGATCTCATTTACGTTATCGCCGTATATCTGGAATCTGAAGCTCAGCTCATCATAGGCTTTGAGCTTTTCGGCCTCCTTTGACACTCGGTCTCTCCAGTACGCTTGTTCTCTGGTGAGGCGTTCCTTCTCTTCGCTTCTCCCGCGCTCATACGCCTGTTGAATCTCCTGCTCAGACGGTTGCCGAGACTGGATTGCCCTGGTCACGGAGGCGAAGAAGCCTCGTGGAATCGCCTTGTCCGCTTTTTTGTCTTCCAATGCAAGGGCTTTTCGTTTTGTTCTTGTGCTCCCGTCCTCATTGACAATCAGAATGCCCCACTTTTTCGGGATGACATCCATGAGCGAATCAACTATTCCGGCAGGTACGGCGAGGGTGTAGTAGTCGATAAAATCGAAGAACGCAACGTGCTTCTCCGGGTCTTCAAGTTCTCTCCTGAGGTCGGCCTTGCTGATTTTGATTTCAAACCCGTCGATCCGGAATCCGTTGGAGGAATAGCAGTCGAGTACCATCATATCGAGCCTGCGGTGAGAATACCCGGTTGTCAGGCCAACTTCTTCTGCTACCGCATATTGCCGGCTATCACTGTACCGTCTTCGAATGGCGGCGCGTATGTCCTCAGCAGTCATGCTTTCCGCTCCTTTCAGTCATCCGTCAGCAGACCGCTGAACTGCTTATCGTCATCGCCGTCTTTCAGCAGCTTCTCGGCCAGAGCTTTCAGCTTCGGTTCCAGCTTCTTTTGCCTCGCTCTGACCTCGGCAAGCCCAGCCTGATGCACCCGGATGGTCTTCTCCCGGAAATGATGCTGGCGGGCCAGCCTGATCTTCTCCTGGTAGGAAATGCTCTGCTTCGTCAGCTCCTTCATTTCCTCGTCCGCGGCATAGCCGATGTACTTGGCCCCGCAGGAGGGGCAGGAGATGTATTGAATCTCCAGCCCCGCGATCTCCACGGTGCAGACGTCCTCAGGAGAGACGTCGAATTCGTCCAGGCAGTTATTGCAGGTCGTTGTCATTCGTCTGTTACCTCCTCAATCCATTGATTGACAACGCAATCCCGGCAGAACATGGAGCTACAATGTTCAAAGAACGGGCAGTCCTTGTCAGAACTCTCAGCCACCATGCCCTTGACAATCCTCTCGAAATCCGGGAGATTATGGCGCCGGCTGGGCTTGATGACCTCCAGAGCCTTCCGTAGATAGCCGCCCGCGTCCCAGTCTCCAAATACGTCTGCCGGGCCGTCCTGCTCCATCCCGTCATCAGTAAACTTTATTCTGCCGACGATTACGCACCCGCCCTTCGGATCGGGCTCAAACTTCGCTTGGGTCTCCTTGACGACGTTGCCGTCCTTGTCAACCTCCCTCTGGCCCAGGGTGCAAGTACCTACCGCCATAAACAGCGCGCTCATCCTACACCCTCCATTTCTGCCCGCAGGCTGTCCTTGATGTAGTAGTCCAGCCCGATCATCTTGCAGAGGGCTTCGGCCTCCTTCCCAAATGACGGCCAGTCGATGGTGGACGGGTGATAGTTCAGCTTTCCGATCTTCACTTTGTCATACCAGGCTGCGCCAGTCGCGATATGTGCGAGGACGGCGGGGCCATCCAGCACAGGCTCAAATGATACCCAGGTCTTGATCCCATGCTCATGCGCCTTTCCAAGTATGGTGATGGTATCGACGAATGCCCTGGTGCTCTCGCTGCCGTCCATGGTCACGCCGTACCAGTCGCCCTCTCCCAACAGGTCAAAGTCTCGGCTTCCGTCGCCTTTGGTGAGAATCTGAACATGATTCCCGCTCTCCTTGATGACCTTGATGATCTCGCGGGTGGTGGTGCTGTCGTAGCCCGTGGGGTACGGGTCGCAGGTAAAGCACAGGTGGATGAGCTTGTCCGTGACGCCCTCGCGCTCGATCTGTTTCCTCAGTGCCTCCACAATTCCCGGCCTGGGCTCCACATGGCTGTGGAACTCCTCCCGGTCGCGGTGCAGCACGCTCGGGGCAAAGCAGTAATAGCAGCGGTGTGGGCATCCGGTGTAGATGTTCACGGCATAGTCACCGTACTCCTTGGCCTTGCCTCTCGGCTCATATAAGGGTTTCATTCGTCGCTCCCTTCGCTCCGGCGCTCCACTTCGGCGACCAGCTCGATCACGCCGCGCACCTGCTCCCGGAAATCTACGGCGTCATCAGAACTGCCGCCCGCTTCGCCGAGCAGCTTTCGGATGACCTCTACCGCAGCGCATCGAATGATCAGAGGAATAGCTTCGCTGGCGTTGATGGTATCGTCATCGTCCACCATGGCCTTGATGCTCTCCCTGCACTGCTCCGAGACGATCTCCTTCATGGGGATGCCAGGCTCCGGCTCAGTCTTGGGCTCTGTCTTGGGCTTCTTCTGGTAGTTCTTCGGCAGCTCCTCTCCGGCCTCGCGGAGAATGTCCACGATCTCCTGCCGGGTGCATACATTCAGGTCAGCGAGGATGCCGATCTGCTTCATCGGGGTTTTCGATTGCCGGTAGTCGGCAACGATTTCAGCCGGTGTCATGTTCATCACTTTTCCCTCCATCTGAAAAAGTCATCCGCCCGGTACAGCGTCACATAATCGCCGTCCAGGTCTTCCGTTTCGTAATACTGATCCATGCATCCTTCCATGGCCTTGATAACCAGCATATAGAAGTCCTGATCGTAGGTCATGCAGGCCTCGGTGATCTCGTCCAGGGTCAGCTTGCCGCTCTTCTTTTTGATGTGCAGCTGCCAATGGCCGGTACGGTCGTAATCGCTCCATGTCTCGATGTTTTTGCTCAGTGCCATCAGCGTTCCTCCTCCACACAGGTCAGGTTGTTCAGCTGCCGGTGGCTGGTGTACTCAAAGACCAGGTTGTGCTTACTGCACACGGCCTGCCCGGAATCGAAGTGCATGATAGGCTTGCAGGTGATCTTGAAGTGCGGGCATCCGCTGCACTTCTTCTCTCGCTTTGCCTTCATGCCAGCCCCTCCGCGTATTCCTTGGCGTCCCGGAGGGACATCTTCTCTACCAGCTCCTTGCCGTTCTGAATGACGAAATAGGAGGTATGGTCCCATGTGCCGACGCCGTTGGCGTGTGGGATATGCCGTTTCCGGCTCTCGATGCAGAGGGGCAGGTCCTCACCGTGCGCGGTCGCCCGGTAGGTGATATCCGTCCCCTCGGCAGAAATCCTCTTGCCGACCTTTTTCCAGATCATTGTTCGCCCTCCTTGGCCTGCAAGCGTTCTTTCAGGCGCTTGATCTTCTTGATGCGGTAGGCGTGGACCTTGCCGGCGCAGCCGAAGATTATCTTGAGCTGATCCAGCATGATTTCCACGTCGGCGATTTCCTCCGCTATGCTGTCCTCGTTGCTCTGGCCCCGCCAGTTCTTGCAGATTTCCTTCTGCAGCTCGGCCATTTCCTCCAGCACCATCTTGGTCTGAGCTCCCTGGCCGTATGTCTGGATGGCGGCGCGGAGCACGGTCTTTTCGTCTTTAATTTCAGCCATTGGCTTTTTCTCCTTTCATTTTCTTTGCCCATTCTTCGGAAAGAAGGTCGCAGCGCAGGTGATACGGCCTTTCGCCGCAGCTCCAGGGCATCGGGCACTCATAGCCGCATGTCCAGCGTGTGACCGGGAGATTCCTGATCTTGATCGGCAGGTGCTTCATGACCTGGCCAAACTCAAAGCTGGACGCTCCATCGTCCCGGACGTGGATGGGCTTCTGAATGAGGTGCACGGTCTGGTCCGGCTCGTTGTCCCGTCCGGAGCGATAGTCTCCGGGGTAATACTCCGCCCGGGAACCGATGCGGTACTCGCACACTCGCTCATACTCGCTCGTCTTGGTGCCGCGCACCGTCGCCGTAATCAGGCTGATGTGTCCGCAGGTCTCGACCAATTCTGCCAGCGTCATTCGATCCCCACCTCCGGCATCTTGTGCCACCGGCAACCGTCGCAGGCGCCCTTGTGCGCCATCTTGTACTGCTCACAGCGAAGGCACAGCTCGTTCCGGCACTGCCTCAGCTCAGCCGTCAGCTTATCGATGGCATCCGCGCCGTTGGTGCTGTACAGGTGAATGCAGTTGCTGAGGCGGTCGGTATCGTCTTTCGCGGGGGTGACTTCGGGGAAATTGAACGCCAGCCAGCGCAGGGATTTCGCGGTCTGCTGATGGCTCATTTCTTTGGCCACCACCTTTCACATGTGCCGGAGAGCTTGACCTTCTTGCCCTTCACTTCGCAGATGCCGCCCTTGTAGGTCGGTTTGCAGTGGCCGCAGTTCTTACAGACTTCCTTCATGGTCGTCCTCCTCCGTGAAGAGCTTGTTCAGGCGCGCCCGGAGATCCTCGCGCTCCTCCTCGGTGATCTCGGCGAAGGGCTTTTTGAAAAGCCGCATGGTGATCTGATCGAGGATTTCCCTTGTCTTAGCTTCCATCACTTACCCTCCGCAATCATCTGGCGGTATTCCACGATCATTTCCCGCCACTTCGGATGGATGTTTCCTTCCTGGAGATAGGCGTCGATCAGCCGAAGCTTCTCGCCCTGCGCGTCCACGACCTTGTTCAGCTCCGCCGCTTCCTGCATGGCCTCGCCCCGCGTCTGGCCGTCCCGGATGCCCACCATGATGGAGGGCGGGATCGGCTGCTTCTCCGCGGTGGAGCGCCACAGGTGGAGGCAGTGCTCCAGATTGTTGACGTACTGGTCTTTGGCCGGGTGGAACTGTACGGCTACCTCGTCCTCGTGGAAGAACATATCCTTCAAGCGGCACATGTCCTCCCAGGTCGGCATATAGCTCCGCTTATACGGATTGACGCTGACATGCTCCCAGCCGGCGCCGGTGCTCCAGATCACGGAGCCCCGCAGCTTACCGAACTCTATGTATCCTTTTCCTCCGTCCCAGGAGGTCGCCTTGATCATCAGGTGCGCGGTCTCCCGCAGCTCCTCCAGTGTTTTCATACTCGCTCCTTTCAGCGGCGCTTCACGCCATCGATGCCGAACATGAAGGCCGCGATGCGCTCCGCCGCAATGTCGATGTCCTTGTAGATCGTCCGGTCTACGACGTTTTCCTCTTTGGCCAGCTCCGGGATGCTGATAGGCCGCTCTCCCGGGGCCAGGTCTTTGATGTAGAGTTCGTTCACCACCCGCCAGCGGCGCTGATCCTCCTCGCTGCCGAGGGTGAAGCAGTAGCTCTGAAAGAGATTCATCATCAGCTCAATGTGCTTGACGATGGTGGCGGTCCGCGCCGCGGAGAGCTTGATGCTCTCCACGAACGCGGTGGTATCTCTGCCGGGCATCATCAGGTCGGCGATGATCTCCTCCGGCGTGATGACGTCCTCGATCTCAAAAACTGCATTTTCGGCGTGAGCCCGGAATATCCTGTAGTTCCGCAGCAGGAGCTTGGTGTTCCGGAGGCGACGGTCGGCCATGTCCTTCCGGTCGCGCTGTCGCTCTTTCTCCAGCGTCTCCATCGCCGCCTTCGCCCCGGCCTCTGCCGCAAGCTGCACTATATCCCTGGAACTCAACTGTTCGCCCATAGTTCCGCCTCCGTTTCCTTACTTCTTTCGCATCCGGTCAAGGAACTGGCCGAGCTGCGATTTGATTACTTCGTCGTTGCCGAATACCTCCCAGCGCAGGGAGAAGACGTGCCGGCTCTCGTGGATGAGGTCGCGATCCCGATGGGCGTCCTCTTTCGTCTTGGAGCAGATGAACGTCCGGCAGATGTACGGCCTGGCCTCATAAGCGTCGCACTTCTTCGTCTGCTGATTCCGGAAGGGGCAGGTCAGATCGGTGGCTTTCCAGTCCCAGAACGGAGCCTGCCGGTGCTCTTTCAGCTTGTGCTTCGCGGCGTAGGTTTTCAGCCGCTGGAGCTCTCCCACGGTCAGCGGGAGCATATCGGTACAGCACTCACCGCAGTTGGAACACCGCCCATCTATGCAGTTACAACCGTATGTGTCGCCCTCTCTGATAATTTCAGCTACGCTGCCATAGTGGGACATCACTCATCCTCCGAGGGCTGGAGAAGGGCGTGTGTGCCGTTCATCATTTCAGCTTCCTCGTCCGATACCTCATAGCCCAGCTTTGCAAGCAGCGTGTACAGACGGTCGAGGTCATCGTTGGCCTTGTAGGTGTACTCCCACACCTGCTTGTCCCGGCTCCATTCCCTGGTCCAGTATCTCTCTCCGCCGTCATCCACCATGGAATAGACCAGACAAAGCAGGCCGCGCTCAGGGGATTCCAGCATCAGCGGCGAGAGCTGCTTCCGGAGCTCGTCGAAGTCCATGCCGTCATCATCCAGGTCGATATCGAAGCCCAGCTTCATAACCTCCGCCTCCGGCTCGTCCCGGCGATAGCCGCCGTCGCCCACGATCCACCACATGGCGAACTCGGCGATCTCTGCGAAGTGCTTTTTGACGGCGCTCTGGCTCAGGCTGGTGAGGAAGTCATTGCGGAGATTGAAATGCCGCTCGGTGATCTCCTTCAGCTCCGCCTCGACCCGCTCCGATGCTGCCCGGCGTTCTGCCTGCTCCCGGTCTTCCGGCGTGACCTCCCGCTGCCGGACCTCCGCGTAAACGGTGATATCCGTGCCGGAACGGACGTACCAGTATTTACGGGAGTTCACATCGGAGGGACGCTCCACCGTCTTGTCGCCACTCCAGCGGTTGAAGTTGGTCACATAGTCCATGGGGACCTTCTCGCCGTCCACCTCTCCTCGGGCCTCGATCTTGACGGCGAATTTGCAGATTTCCGCTTCCCATGCGTCCAGCTTCTTCAAGGTCTTTTCCTCGTCAATGGCGCTCTGCAGCCGGTTTCGGAAGTTCGGTGTGCCGATGGCGTCAAGGACGGCGTTTTTCCGCGCCGGATCCTCGATCTTGTCCAGCTCCATGTAGTCCATGAGCGTCGCGCCTCTGGCCTCGGCTTTGCGGAACTTATCCTGATCCAGCTCCAGGAGCTTCACCCGGCGCCGGATGGTGGATACGGAGAAGCCGGAATCCTTGGCCAAGCTCTCCATCGTCTCGCCCATGTCCAGCATGAGCTGGAATCCCTGGGCCTGCTCGTAGGTGGTGAGGTCGGACCGCTGCATGTTCTCCATGAGCATGGTCCTCAGCTGCTCCTGCGGCGTCATTTCCGTCACGACGCAGGGGACCTTATCCAGTCCGGCCAGCTTCGCCGCTGCCAGACGCCGGTGGCCGATGACCACGGTGTAGGTGAACTGCTGCGGGGTGGTGTTCGGGATTGGGTGAGGAACGACGGTCAGATTCTGGAGGATGCCGTTGGCTTTGATGCTGTCGGCCAGCTCCGTGAGGTCGCCCAGGTCTTTCCTCGGATTGTCCGGATGGGGCTTGATCATCGTGGTGAAGATGTACTCGATCTGATTGCTCATTGTGTGCTCCTTTCGTTGTTGTGCCTCAGAAGAAGGAGAGCTGACCGCTTTTCCGCTCTACCAGCTCCGGGGCGGGTGGATCCGGCTCGGTGGCCGGCTGTTCTGCCTGCGGCGCAGGCATGATGTTTGAGATCAGGAAGAACTGGCGCCGGAAGTGCCATTCCTCCCGGAAGTAGAAGGGCGTGTACCATATCTGCCCGTTGTCGCGTGGGATCAGGCCGCGGGGATCATAGCTCGTTGACGGGTGCGTGATGGAGTTGTCGATCACCACATACCCGGCGCAGCCGAGGAGGCTGAGCTGGATGTAGCACATGCAGCCGACCACGAAGTCTATGTCCTGGGCCACGAACAGCACCGAGGTCTGATAGTTGACCTTCTGCGCCATGCACTCGTTGGCGAATGCCACCAGCAGCGCACCGGCTCCGCATGCCGGATCGCTGACGGATATCCAGTGTTCACGCTCTATGCGCCCGGGGATATCCGGCTCTGTCATCTTCGCCATTGCCTGGCACACGCAATACGGGGTGAAGAACTGTCCCGCGTGGCTGTTGCTGAGCTCCAGCGTCATGAAGAGGTCTCCGAGAAAATCCTGATCCGGGTTTGCCTCCATGCCGAGGACGATCTCTGCGAACATCCGGGAGCAGCACTCTATTTCGTGCCGGTTGTATTTCCCGGCGATCTGCAGGTAGGTCTTCTCCCGCTCCTCCGCGTGTGCGCTGTCAACGGTGTTTGAAATGCTGATGGCGATCAGCGCCATGAAGTCAGACCAGACCGTCCAGCGGTTGTGTCTGGCACACGCCTCATCGAATATCTTGACCAGCTCCTTCTTGCTCTGGTCGATGAAGCGCGGCTTCCTGGCCATGCTATTTCAGATAGCCGCCCTTGTAGGCGGCTGCGATCCACACCGCCAGGCTGGAAAACAGCATGATCGCGCCCTTCTTCAAGGGCATCGTTCCGCACTCGATGCCTCCGGCGATCCCCAGCATCAGAATGAATGCCAGAAGGGAAACCGCCGCGCAGATGTGACGCTTTGTCTTGATACTCATGTGCTCCACTCCTCATAAGGGTCGGGCAGCGACCAGTTCCATTCTGTGCCGCCTTTGTACTGATTTCTGAAATGATTCTCCCGGCCGTCGCCGCTGAACCAGAGATAGTCGGCGGGGATCACGCGCCAGCTGCTGCCGGTCTGCTTCTCCTGCCACCACGCCTCTCCGACGTCCCGCGCCAGATCCATCATCCAGTCGGGAGCTTGGATGCCGGGCCTCCATGCGTACTGATACGGCGCTTTGATGACTTCTTCGATGGTGTCGCCATATCCCGCGTCCAACCTATTGAAGACCGTCCAGGCCACGGCAGCGATCCGGCAATACGGAGATACGCCCCACTTCACGCCGCCCCACACGACCACCTGCGCCTCGCAGGTCATCAGCTCAGCCAGCAGTCTGTATTCGTCTTCTGTCAGCGGGCAGGGCTCCGGCGTCGGTTCCGGGGTGGGCTCCGGTGTTGGCTCTGCGGTAGGCTCCGGCGTAGCGGCCGGAGGGGGTGCTGGTGCTGGTGTCTCCACCGGGGGAAGCGTGATCTCTTGGCGGAGCTGTTCCGTCTGCGGCTCATCCGAATGAACGTGGATCTCCGCGCAGCCGATCAGAAGCACCGTCAGGAGGATCACCGAGAATGTCAGACATTTCCTCATGTCAGTATCCTTTCCTGTCGTAGTCGTAGTCCTCCGCGTTGTCCAGGGAAGTGATGCCGCGCTGGTGCAGCCTCGTGAGCACTCCTTCTATGTACTTCCAGTCGCCGGGCTTCCCGGCGTTCATGGCCTGCTCAAAGGCGTACATCAGCAGCCGCTTCCTCTCCTTGGGGAAGACCACGCTGTATTCTCCGGTTTCGGTCTGCGCCTGCTGGTAGGTGGCGAAGAAGACCTTGGTGGTGTCTGCCTTGGTCGGCTCCCGCTTCGTGAATCTGGAGAAGATCGCAGAGGTCAGAGCTGCCGCCTCGCTGATATCTTCCTCGTCCACCCCGAAGAAGGCCGTGGGATCGAGCTGACGGTCCAGGAGATATTCGTCAACATCGTTTTCTGCGTCCTCACGCGCGCGCCCGCGCGTACCACCATCACCAGAGAAATCTTTATTCTTATCTTCTCTATCCTTACCTTGACTAACCTCACCTGTCCTATCCTTACCTTCCCTACCCTTACCTGGGTCTCCCGTTGGTATGTCATTTGGTATACCATTGGTAGCCGCGTACTCGGCCGGGGATTCCGGAGGCAGTTTGTCTGCCTCCGTAGGCCCTGGGGGAAGGATCGGATGGTCGGTATAGACGCCGTTCTTCTTCACATAAAGCTGGCTCTTTTCCTCCTGATAGAGCGTGGGCGTGTATCGATCGCCCCGGACGTAGTTGTTGACGCGCCAGTGCTTGATCACGACCACGCCGCTATCAAAGGGGAGGAGAAACCGTTTCATCAGAAGGAGCTTGATGTCATCATCTGACGCGCCGACCAGTCTCTGAATCGACCTGGCGTTGCTGACGAATCCATCGTCATCCGCTCTCATTCCGAGGTGGAAGTACAGCGCCTGCGCAGACAACGGCATGCCCATGAAGGCGTCCGTCTCGATGATCTTCATCGAAAACATCCTGCGCTGTGCCATTCATTCCACTCCTTTCAGAACGGAAGCTCACCGTCTACGTCCTCCAGCTCGGAGAAGCCTGCGCCTGAGGCGCCGTAGGGCTCCGCACTTTCCGGGGGCGGCGCGGTGTTCTGGCCGTCCTTCTTACTGTCGCCGAAGTACATGTTATCGACCACGACCTCCGCGCTCCGGCGCTTGTTGCCGTCACGGTCCGTCCAGTCCCGCAGCTGCAGCCGCCCGGACACCACGGCCATGCGGCCCTTGCAGAAATACTTATTGGCGAACTCCGCCGTGGAGCGCCAGGCCACGCAGTCGATGAAGTCTGTCTGCTTCTCTCCGCCGTCCTTGCCGGAGAAGTCCCGGTCGACGGCCAGCGTAAAGCTGGCCACCGGCGTCTGGCTCTGGGTGTACCTGAGCTCCGGATCGCGGGTCAGGCGCCCCATAAGGACGATGTGATTAAGCATCCGGATCATCCTCCGTTTCATCCTCCGGCTTTGCGTCAGGGACGGTTATAACCGTGCGCATGGCGCTTTCTGCGACCTGCACCATGTCCTGCAGCCGGTAGCTGCCCTCCTTGCGCTGATAGATGACGATAGCCTCCAGAAGCGCGCGGCTCATTACCAGTTCCTTGTACTCTTCTGCCGTGATCGTGACCGTGCCGGTCATGGCGATGATGACTTCCTTGTTCTCGTTCATTTTGCAAGCTCCTTTCTGCTGCAGATGTCGATGACGGCCTTACACTCGGCCACATCGAACATACCGATGTGTGTCTTCTTGTACGGGATGCCCATCTGCTGGGAGAGCCATTTATAGGCGGCATCCCTGTCTCCCTTGAAGCGTCCGTACTTCCAGAGCGGGTCGAACGCCTCATGCGCGAGGTTCTTCCAGTGCCGGAGCTCCGCGTTGGCCAGCCTGCCGAGCGGCTTTATGCCGCCCTTATGACAGCCCACCCACGCGAGGTCTTTCCGGCAGATCCACATCTTGTGGCCGTAGCTCCTGCCGTAGATCTCTTTGCTGTCCACCAGCTCCGCAGGCTGGTGGCAGTAGGGGCAGATAACTTTCACGGGCTCCATGCCTCCTTGTACCTCTCGATTTGCTCCGGCGTGTCGGTGTCTATGCCGAGGCGCCGGGCCTCGGTGATCGTCCCGTCGATCAGGCGGGACATTTCCTTGGTGTCCAGGGTGTGCGTCCGCTTGTAGAACAGGTAGCAGTTGTAGGTCTTGCCCTCCAGCTCCATGCTCTTGAACCAGCGGGTGTAGGGGTAGAAATCGTCGATGTTGGCAGCTTCCGGGAGCATCGCCCCCAGGGTGTTGCCGTTCTCGTCCTTGGCCAGAGCGCCGTACTGCACCACCATCGTCCGCTTGACCTCATCGTCGCTGAGGCTCATGGCCTCAGCGATCTTGTTGACGAGGACGTGGAAGTAGGCGTTTGCGTCCTTGCTCCGGGGCTCCCGCCACTTCTTGATGGAGACGTTGACGTCGTTCTCTTTGAGGGCGTCGAAGTTCTCCCGGAAGTCCTGGGTGACGGTGATCGTGATGTGCTGCTCACCGTGGGCACCGAAGGTCAGGTCTTTCAGACGGCCTCTCATGGGGTCTCCCACTTCGCTTTGTAGAGGTCGAACAGGCCCATGTCCGTGATGGAAGCCTTGAACTCGGCAATGAGGTCGCCGATGAACGGGGTGATCTGCCGGGTGTAGGTCTCCACATAAAGGTCGGTGCCGTCGCTGACGAGGTATCGGAACTCTCTGGCCTCTGGGACGAGGTAGAAGTAGGCCGGGTGCTGAGGGCTGTCGATGTAGCTGCCTGCGAGATCCAGACTGCCGAAGCTCTTGACCTTGTACTTCACGTCGTAGATGATGCCGGCTTTCAGCACGTCCAGAACGCCGTGGATCAGGAAGCGCGTACCGTCAACGGTGATCGGCCTCTTGATGCTGACCTGCACCTGACCGCCGCGGATGATATCGGCGACCTGCCGGATGCCGGATTCCCACTTGGGATAATCGGGGTGGGGCTTCCCGGCAGCTTCGGCATACGCGGCCCGCTCGAAGTCGATGCCGGCCTGCATTGCCTCATTTGCAGGGATGGGCTCACGGTTGAGGGAGCGCATGAAGTCCTCCTTGGCCTGCTCCTGTCCGTCCTCCCAGCAGTTGAACATGTAGCCCCACGAGGAAAGCAGACTTTGCGTGATCAGCAGCACGGTCAGCCCTCCTTCTTGTCCTCCGGAGCGGGGGTGTACTTCTTCAGCACGGAATCCCAGAACAGGCCGAGCTCCTTGATCTTGGAGTTGAACATGACGCCGACCTCTTTCTTGGAGGTCAGGGCGTGTTCGATGGCGTTGATCTGCGGCATGGCGGCGTTGGCGCTGTCCACGTCGGTGATGCCGGCGACGATCTCCGCGCCCTTGGCAATGGCAGCGTCGTACTTCTCCTTGAGCGGGAGGTACTCGGCGTTCTCCGCGGCGATGTTCGCCTTGGCCTTGTCGAAGAGGCGGGTCAGAAGGTCATTGGGGACGTTCTGATTGAGGACCGGGATGGTGTAGCTGCCGTTGATGCCGTGGCACCCTTTGGCGAAGAACTCCTGCTCCGGAGAGAAGAAGACCTTGCGCTCCTGGCCGATCATCTGGATGTAGCCGCCGAAGTCGCAGGGGGTCCAGACGATGTTCTTGGCCGCGCCTTCACACATGAGGCGCTGCTGGGTGTTGCCGTCCTTGTCCGTCTTCTCCTCCGTGTGGAAGATGTAGATCAGGTTCTTGTTCATCACGTCCCGGACCATGCCGGTGAAGCGGATGAACTCGCTCTTGACGGCGCCGAAGCCTTTGAGGGAGATCGCGCCGTTCTTCTGCTTGTTCACGGAGGGATTGGAGCGCATAGCCCAGTCCTGGAGGAAAGTCACGAAGCTGCCGCCCGTATCGATCACGATGGTCTGGCAGTCGGCGATGACCGGGGATTTGAGGTCTTCCAGCACCTCTTCGTAGGTGTTCATGGTGATGACCGCCTTGGCCAGGCGGCGGTGCTCCGCCTTGATGCGGGAGATGCCGCGGTCGAAGTCGATCAGAACGGGATCCGGCGCG
>Ga0310690_10002629_pt1 | contig 28871 bp, 23 predicted proteins | sample AusTroGonzalo_MG_2_FD_207661 | JGI IMG/M metagenome (GOLD analysis project Ga0310690, IMG submission 207661) | Bovine rumen microbial communities from tropical cattle in Woodstock, Queensland, Australia - Gonzalo_04 (v2) (version 2) | ecosystem: Host-associated > Mammals > Digestive system >...
TTATTTTATGAATTAAAAAAAGCATACCCTGATAAAAAATTCTACTATGTAGAATTAAAAGAACTTCAAAATGTTTATGGAGTAGATAAACAAGAGGCTATTTATGTTGAAGATGATAAGGAGCTAGCACAGATTATGAGCACATTTAAAAATCCTAAATTATTAATAAATCCACCATATAAAATTGGTAATAAAATTATTACTACTTGCAAACTTGCCTGCCCAAAAGCTAAATATTCTATTCTTATGCCACTTGCTCAATATAAGCAAGAGCTTTATAAGTATATTAAAACTATTAATTTTGTCGGTGGTGATGGCTTTGATGCTAGTATTACTAATAATAACTGTATTGTTACATTAGCAGAGCAGCCTATCCCAACTAATAGTTATTTTGATTTTGCTTTACAGTCTTTTGACCAAAACTATATTGAATTTTACAAATGGAATATTGAGCATAATAGGGGCTTAAAGTTTAAAACATGCTTAAAAGCTACTCCTGAAGATTTAAATATTAATACTGATTTTATTGAAATTAATAGATGCTGTGATATTATCCATAAACATGGCTATTATACAAAATATAATGCAAATTATAAATGGAACTTAGAAAATAAAATTGATAGAGCTAAATGGATTGGCTCATTGGTTAAATTAGTTTTAGAAGATGATGATATTCCTGGTATGGCGAAACATAATTATTCTCTATTTGCTTATAACTGGACAACTGATAAAAGAGCTTGCTTGGCCAGTAAGGTTATGGCCGGTGTAAATGCTGTTACAGTAAGTGAAGAAGTTTATATGCTTATTCCACAGATTGATTGGGCACATATTCATATTAATCAAAAAGAACTTTGGGATAAAGGTTTATATGATGAAGCTATTTTAGCAGAAATGGGCCTTAGATGGGAAGGCAATAAGATTGTGAGGGCTTAATATGAATTTAACAGAAGAACAAAAACAAGCAATTTGGGCTGAGTTTAATTCATTTAGAGATAAAATGTATGCTGGCAAATCTAAGAAGGAAAGAGAAGCTCTTGGACAATTCTTTACACCAGCAGATATGACAATTCAAATGCTAGAAGAATTAGATTGTTCATATGAAGAGTTTATAGACTCTGATATTATAGACCCAACATCTGGTAGTGGTAATTTATTAGCTGCAGCATTAGTAATTGGTGTAGACCCACATAGAGTATTTGGCAATGAATATGATCATACTATGGTTATTCTTTGTAGAGATAGGCTGCAAAGTATTAATCCGGCAGTCAGGGATTGGCAAATACATCAAGGTAATGCTTTAATCCAAGATTGTTTAACAGAATTTGGGCCAGATTATGATAATACTATTTTAAAAGAATTACTTAAAAGAAGAAAAGGGCTAAAAGGTAGTTGGATGGAAAACCCAGAACACTATAAAGAAATAGAACATGTAGATTTATTTGGAGATTTTTAGTATGAAATATCAAGAATTAGAAAATAATAAATTTATAGTAGAATTTGATTCAAAAAACGAAAAAGAAAATTTCATTAAATACTTTACAGATTTAATTACCATTTCTTCCAAACAGATCGAAGCTATGGGTATTAGTAGACAGCTATTAAAGTATCATGTTCATCTTGGACATATTAGAACTGTGCCTTATGGAAAACAAAAAAGATACTTATTAGAAGATATTAAGAGGTTAGTTAAATAATTATGTTTGAAAAAGTTAACCCTTCACATCCTGATAAAGTGGCCGACAGAATTGCTGGTGCTTTAGTAGATTATGCTTATACTTTAGAAGCCAACCCAAAAATTGCAGTAGAAATTTTATTAGGACATGGTGACTGTAAAATTATTATTGAAACTTCTGTTTTGTTGGACAGCAAAAAAATAACAGAAATTGCTCATAGAATTGCAGGTAAAGATATTACTGTTGATTGTTTAGTTGTCCCACAAGACATAGAATTAGCTAAAAACCAAGAAGAAGAAATTAGATGTGGTGATAATGGAATTTTTAGAGGAGTTCCATTTACCGCAGAACAAATTCAATTAAATAACCTTGCTAAAAGTATCTATAAAAAATGGCCAAGTGATGGAAAATATCTTATTGATCATGGAAAATTAGTAATCTGTCAAAGTAATGCTAAAAATAAAGACCTACTTAAATTTACTAAAAAATGTGGCAATAGTATTGAAAGTGCTGTTATAAACCCACTTGGTGAATGGACTGGCGGAACTAATGTAGACTGTGGTGCCACTAATAGAAAGCTTGGGTCCGATATGGCAGATAGTTGTACTGGAGGCGGTTTGCATGGTAAAGATCTCAGTAAAGCAGATGTTTCAGTCAATATCTATGCTTGGTTAAAAGCCCAAGAGCTTAAGAGACCGGTTGAGTTGTCTTGTGCTATTGGTGATAAAACTGTGGATGGAAAGCCTTATAGCTTTATTGTAGAAATTGCTAGAGAATATATACAAAAAATAGGCGGTTTTGAAAAATTAGCTGAGTGGGGATACCAATTAAAATAAGAGTCTGACTTAAAAGTCGGGCTTTTTATTTTGCTAAATTATAAGAACATGAAATTTGAAGACTTAAAATTTATGCAGCTCTTTGGTAATTGTGCCTGTATTAAGTATTTAGGCAAAGATAGATTAAAAGGGCCAGTTGATAATGTAGATTGTAGAAATTTAGATACTATTAAATTATTACTTACTAATAAATACTATGAAACTTTAATGTCAGCTCCATATACTACAGAAGAACATATACCAATGTTTGAAAAAGATTCAAATACTAAATATCTATTTGATTTTGTGCATATTCTTCATATAAATCCATTTACAGAAGAGCATAAAGAGCAGCTTAAACTACGTATAAAAAGATTTAATAATTTCTATAAAAAAGTTAAAACTAATGAAAATTATTATTTTACTATCAGCTTAAATGGTGCTCTTATTGATAGATTTAGTCATAAGTTAAATAAAAAGCTATGCCTTGCAATAATTAACTATTTACGGGAACAAAAACTATTATCTAAGTGTATTTTTGTGGGCACAAAACTTATTAAAGGGCATAATGATTGAAATTATTGGTCTCCTGAGTTTATAAAAATTGTCAAGCAGTATAAACTTAAATATGTTGAGATTAAAGATTTAAGTCTGTTCCATCAAGATACTTCACAAAAACAATTTAAGCAACAAGTGTGGAAGTATTTAAAGCCAAAACCAAAAGTAGAAAAGAGTAATTATTTATATTTTTAAGAAGGGATTAGTATGAAAACAGTAATAACATATGGAACTTTTGATATACTTCATTATGGGCATCTTAATCTTTTGAAACGTGCAAAAGAACTTGGCGACTATTTAATTGTTGCCATTTCTACTGATGAGTTTAATACACTTAAAGGGAAAAAATCATATTATAATTATGAAACTAGAAAGATGATGCTAGAAGCTATTAAGTATGTTGATTTAGTTATTCCTGAAACTTGCTGAGAACAAAAGATTGAAGATGTTAAAAAGTATAATGTAAATATATTTACTATGGGATCTGACTGAGAAGGCAAGTTTGACTTCTTAAAAGACTACTGTGAAGTTGTTTATTTGCCAAGAACAGAAGGAATTAGCTCTACTAAGATTAAAGAGGACAATAACTATGGCAAGTAAATTAAAATTTATTATTATAGATAGGCTCACTAGGGCTAGAGATAATGGAGAATATTTTTATCGTTATCTAAAAAAGAACCACCCTGAAGTAGAATTAGTATTTGGGCTTCATAAAGATGCAACTGATTGAGCTAGGTTAAAAGCTGAAGGTTTTAATCTAGTAGATTTAAATAATTTAGAAGCAATTAAAAAAGCAGCAATAGGCTGCACACATTTTCTATTTTCAGAAGCTAATTTAGGCTATGCTCAAGTTGCAAAAGTTTTAGATAGACAAAAAATAACTTTTATTTATCTTAATCATGGCTGTTATTTTCAAAAAGGCAGTGTAGTTTATCCAATGGCTAAATTAGACTATATGATTTGTGGAAATAGAAGAGAACATGAGGCAACTATTTATAATGCAAAACAACGTGGCTGAAATACTAAAGCTTTTTTATTAACCGGTTTCCCAAGAATGGATGAACAAACTATTAAGTATAGAAATACTAAAACTAAAAATATTGTTTTAATTCAGCCGTGGTGAAGAGAAAATTTAACCACTTGAAGGCTTGTTGAAAGCACTAATAAAATTAGTGACGAGGCACTTAAAAAATTAGCAGCTTCTGATTTTGTTAAAGGTTTCAATAAGCTATTAAATAGCCAAGAATTTAAAGACATTTGTGAAAAAAATAATTTACAAGTTATTTTTAAAAGACACCCAGTTATGGAGCACATTCCAGGAATATTTGAAGTTCCTGAATGGATAATAAATGAGCCAAATGAATTATTTATTGATATTTTTGCAAAAACAAAATTATATATAACTGACTATAGTTCAAATGCATGGGAAGTGGCAAATCTTGGTGTCCCTTGTATTTACTTTGAACCAGATTATGAAAATTTAACTAAAAATTGTAAACGCCCAGAAAGTATTTGAAATGTTAAAACTGATGGATTGGGCCCAGTTACATTTAATGTAGAAGATTTTTTAAGTGTCTTTAAGACATTAATTAATAATAATTTTATTTTAGACCAAAAGTATCTCGACCGTCGTAAAGAACAAATAGTATTTTTAAATGATACTAATAATTGTAAACGTTGTTTTGAGGCTATTTCAAAGCTTACTAAAGTTACTGATAAAACTGCCACTAAAAAGACTCCTGTGTCTGGGGCAAAAAATGGATACTATTTATATTTTTAAATATGTTTAAATAAGGATTTTTTATATGCTTGTTATTACAATGACTTCTTGAACTGCTAGAATTAATAATGTGGTGTCAGTGCTCCAAACAGTTTTAAATCAAAGTATTTTACCAGATATTATTTATCTAAATTTATCAGAGGAAGAGTTTTTTAATAAAGTACTTCCAGAGGATTTAGTAGCACTAATTGAAAACAGCTATCCATTAATAAAGCTTAATTGAGTTAGTGGACCAAATACAAAACCATTTAAAAAAATTTTCCCAATACTTAGATTTTTAAATAGTGAAGATATTATTATAAATATTGATGATGATATGCTACTCCCGGCTAATTTTATTGAATCACGTCTTAGAGATTTTAAAAAATATAATACTTGTATTAGCGGCTTACAAAGCAGACCAATTAATGGATATGCTAAAGGAAGATTGCCAGAAGTTCGACATTATTTAGGAGCTGGAAGTGTCTATCAAAAAAAGATGTTTAATCACTGAGCTGAATTATTAAATGATGAAATTATTAAGACAAATCATGATGATGCTTTTTATTGCTTTCTTGCTTGATTAAATGGATATACTCCAGAATGCTGCTCAGAGATGGACTCACGAACATTAGAAACTTTAGCTGAAAATGAAACTGCCATTCATGGATGTGTCGGCTGTTATGGGCCTAAAGCTGCTACTGAGATAAATATAAAAAGATTTAAAGATGTTTTTAAAACACTTCCACGCTATAATTTTTTTAAAACTAATTTAAATATAAAACAGGTAAATCAGCCACAAAAAACTAGTCAAAAAACATACGGCCGACCAAATACTTATTTATATTTTTAGGTAAAATAAGATATGAAGATATGTTTTGGAATACCAAGCTGACTTCCAGATAAAGAGCCAGATAGAAGTCTTAGAATTGAAAGAATTAATAGATTATTTAAACAACTCAATGATTTATGACCAGACATTGATATTTTAGTTATTGCCCAAAATTGAAGAGATTTTGAGCCTATTGAAACCACTAATAAACAAGCTATTAAAAAATATCCAGAACTTGGAATACTGATAGCAAGAAAAAAGTTAAGGGAAGAATTTTTAAGACTAAAATATGATTATATTATTATGTTTGATGACGATGCTATTATTAAATGTAGTAATAATCATGTGCATTTAGATTATATTGCAGAATTAGAAAAACATCCACAAGGATTTTGTTTTATTCATGGAGGCTGCAACCACTATCATCCATATATAGGAGCCCAACTAAATTTATGCGCAATTAGTAGATTTATTTATGAAAGAGAACCAATGGTAGATGTAGACCCACAAAAGAAAGAAGGTTTTGAAGACAGTATTTTTGCATGCTTATTACATTATAAATATTCCAAATATGAATTTAATCCTCCAGAAGGAATAAAACCAATTCAATTTAATAATCCAAATGAAAAAGCACCATCTACTTGGCACGGTGAAGCAAGAAAAACTGGTGGACTTGGAGTTATGAGAGAGAATACCAGTAAGCTACAAAAATATATATCAGAACACAAAGATTTGCCAAAAAATTATAAAGAAATGCTAGTAATTCATAAGCCAATATCTAATAAAACTGTTGACGGAAGACGAAATGGCTGCTATTTATATTTCTAAAAACTCTTAATTAAATTAAGGGTTTTTTATTATTTTAATAATAACTGAATTAAATATCTGCTAAATTAATTGATTAACTGGACAGTTATAAAGAGAGGAGCGCCCTTTTATAAGTATATGACACTTACTGATGTAATTGAAGAAATAAAACTTGAATTGACTGGCAAGATGGTCGAGCTTGATATAGAAGATGAGACCCTCGCTGCTATTGTTAAAAAGGCTCTAAGAGAGCTGCAAAGATACTGGGATGAAATGTCTTTTATCACAGTTCCTTTTGCATCTTGTATTGACTACCATGGAACTCCACTTGAAAACTCAAGCTCAATAGTTAAAGTCTACCGTACTCAAGGTATGGGAGCTGCTAGTGATGTTACTGCAATGTCTGACCCACTTTTAATGCAGCAATGGATGGTATTTAGTAATGCAGGAACAATGTATAATCTTCAAGACTATATAATGAACTATGCTGCTTGGACTACATTATCACAAACTAAAAATACATTATCTACTGACTTAGCATTTACTGAAGACAAGCATAATCATAAGCTTTATATCAATAGTGCTTTATCTGCTCCAGGTTATATAACAATTCAATATATTCCAAGACTTCATATGGTTGAAGAAATTAAAAGTGATTACTGGCAAGATATCTTAATTAGATTGAGCACAGCTCTTACTAAAGTCACTATTGGAAGAATTAGATCTAAATATAGTCTATCAAATGCCCTCTGGGGAATTGATGGTGAAAAAATGTTGGAAGAAGGAAATACTGACTTAAAAGAATTAAGAGAAGTATTAAGAACAAACAGTCAGTTAATCTTCCCAATAGATTAATAAAGAAACTAATACTAATACAAATAAGGAGATTAAAAAACTTATGGAAAAAGAAACAGTTAAAGTATTTGATTTACAGGCCGCTTTTAAAGCTTTGGATGAAATCGAAGCCCCTAAAACTAAAGGACTTAAGTCTACAAGAGTTAACTTAAAAGAAAGATTTTCTGCTAAAGATGCTACAACCGCTTTAGTTGAAGACTATTATTCAGTTACAACTCATGAAGCTTTAGAAGAAGCTCAAGAGGATAGAGAGTCTGAAATTGCAAAAGCTAAGTTAGCAAGAATTGAAAAGATTGTTGATTTAGATGCAGAAACAGAAGATGACTTACTTCCATCATATGTTGGAAAAGTTATTATTCAATGTCCTCAATGTATGACACTTTTCTATAAAAAACCTGAAGATATTGAACATTCTGAAGAAAATCCAGATGTTGTTAATATTAATGAAGTTTGCCAACACTGCGGAAATACCTCTGGTTATACATTAATCGGTAAAGTTGATTCAGTTAAAGAAGAAGAAGCTAATGAATTTGAAATTCCTGAAGAAGAAAATGAATTAGACCTTGACTTCCCAGAAGCAACTGAAGAAACATCACCAGAAGGAACCGGTGGCGGATTTGAAGATGAACTTGAACTCGAAATTGAAGACAGTGGTTCTGAAGATGAATTAGATCTTAATTTAGAAGAAGTTGAATTAGAACCAACTGAAGAATCTTTAAAGATTACTGAAGCAAAAGAAGATAGTGATTCAGGCGATGCTGATGAAGCAGAAGTCACTGTTACTTTAGGAGAAATTAAAGATGTTGCTGAAGAAGCAGGTAAAGCTATTGTTAATGCTGAAGTTGAAGAAAAAGAAGACGTTAAAGAAGTTACCGATAAAGTAGTTGAAAAAGAAGTTGAAGCTAAAGAAACTCTTACTGAAAATTTAAATGAAGCTACAGTTAAAGAAATTGAAACTGATCAAGCTTGCGCTGCTTTATTAGATGGGGAACAAAAATTTGCTGGTTCAAAAGAAGAATGTGAAAAATTTATTGCTGAACATCCGGCACCAGAAGGACATGCTTGAGAAGTTTCAGACAAAGCAAAAGTAGCAGTTGCTGAAGAATCTTATAAAGACTGTAAAGAAACTTTAGTAGAAGCTCCACAAACTCCAGACGAAATTGAAAGAATTTTAATGGATGTTGCAGCTAGCTTTGATGAAAGTTTAGAAGAATGCAATAAACCTATTAAAGAAAATGGAGTTTCTAATAATGAATTCCATAAGATGATTAATAGCGAAGTTTGGAAAGACTTTGATGAAGACTTAAAAGAAGATTGGCACAGAGATTTATTAAATATTAAGGCACCAGCAGATGGAAGTATTGTTGTTGGTGTTAAAGTATCTGAACCATTAGATAATGCTATTTCAAGTCATTTTGAAAGAATTCTTTCTGCTAAGGATGAAGGAACAAATTTACTTAAAGCTATTGATGATGCTAAAGACCAAGGTCTTAAAACAATCTTAGTAATTCTTGATGCTACTATTGATCCAGCAACTGAGGCAAGACTTGATAAAGTAATTTATGCTGATAATTTAGAAGAAGATTGGCGTCGTGAACTATTAGATGTTAAAGCACCAGCTGAAGGTAGTATTATTATTGGCGTTAAATCTGAAGAGCCACTTGATTCAGCTATTGTTGATCACTTTGAAAAAGTTTTATCTGCTAAAAAAGAAGGCGCAAGCTTACTTAAAGCTATTGATGAGGCAAAAGAACAAGGCATTAAAACAATATTAGTTATTATTGATGATGTTATTGACTCAGCTGTTTCAGATAGACTTGATAAAGTAATTGAAGCTGATAACTTAGAAGAAGATTTAGAAACTGTTAAAGCAAAACTTCCAGAATATTGTGATGCTTTAGAACATGCTGGTGAAGAAGTTGCTAAAGAAGTTGAAGCTGAAAAAGCTGCTGAAGTTGAAGTTAAAGCTGAAGAACCTGTAGCTGAAGTTAAAGCTGAAGAAGTTGCTGAAGAACCAGTTGTTGAAGAAAGTTTAACTGAAGCAAAAGTTGGTTCAATCCCATCTAATCTTCCTTGGTGGATTCATATTATGGATGATGAAGTAGAAGAAGACTACACTGGAACTCCAGAAATTAGAACTACTCATTTAGAATATGAAGACAAAGACCCAACTGATGGAAAAGCTGTTTTACCAGATAACTTAGGTGAAGAGCTTGAAGAACATATTCAAGATAGACCAGCTCCTGTTGAAGATGAAACAGTAATTCAAGGCGGAGATAATGCAGTAGTCGATTGTCAAACAGAACATAAGATTATTGCTCATTCTGAAGATGAAAAACCACTTGATTGCAAAATGGAAAAAGAACCTCTTGAAAAGCCTGTCGCAGGTGAAAAAGTTGATATTAAAATTAATGAAGATATTAATATTACTAATAATGACTCCCCAGCAAGAGTTGACAACAGAACTACTACTAAAGAAGAACCAAAAGTTGAAGAAGGTATTTTAGGTGGAGTTAAAGATGTTGTTGATGGTGTCGTTAATGGCGTTGAAAATATTCTTGGCGAAGAAAAAGTTGAAGAATGTAATAAAACTGAAGAAGGTTTAGGTCTACTTGGCGTTGGAGATGTTAATATTAACTTAGATGCTTCTGGTCAAAATAATGCAGTCGGTGTTGGTGGGGGCGAAGGCAAAACTGAATCCTGCCATGGTGAAGACTGTAAAGAAGAAGGTTTAATTCCAGATTTAGGAAACCTTCCAACTCCAGAACTTCCAGGTTTACCAGGACTTCCAAAACTTGAGGAACTTGAAGATTTTAATGAATCATTTTTTGATAAATCAGTTAATGAATTCTTAAAAGAAGTCTATGAAAATGTTAATGAATATAAAACAAATAGCTGTGAAGTAAAAGAAGGAAAAATCTTTGTAGAAGGAACAATCCTCTTTAATTCTGGCAGAGCTAAGAAAACAATCTTTGAATTCTTACCTGTTAAAGAAGAACTCGGCAGCTTAATCTTAGAAGGTTATAATAAAGATTTAACTGAAGAAAAAGCATTTACTGTCAAGGGGGCTCTTGAAGGTGGAAACCAATTTATAACTGAAAGCTTTGGTTATAAATATACTATTAATGAAACCTTAGTTGAAGGTTTAAAATAATTAAATAATTAAATATAATAAGGCTGGCTAACTATACTCGGCCAGCCTTAATTTCTAATAAAGGAGCTTATATGTCTGATATACATAATGACTATGGTTTATTAATGAAGCAAGATATTAAGTTATTCCGTAAGTGGTTTAAAGAAATGACTAAACTAAGAGGAATAAATTGTATCTATAAGGCTCCAAAACCAGGAACTAAAAATTATGATAGACACGGCGATTTGGATGCAGATTATGAGCTTCCAATGAAAGTCGGGGTTATTTTTGAAAATCACCCTGATCAAAAAACATTAAAGAAAATGGGCTGGGTTAGTGAGCTTCAAGAAAGCTCAAGTATGATCCATGTTCCTTATGACTTACCAGGGCTTGCTAGAGGAGCTTTATTTATTGTTCCTAGCGGCTTAGACCATGCAGAAGGTAGGTTATTTAGAGTAATTAACATGCAAAATATTATGATGTATCCTGCAAGTATTGCTTGTGAGATTGCTCCTGAATGGGTTGATACTGATACAGACTCAACTACTAAAGACTTTACCACTCGTAATTTTACTGCACTTTTAGATAATGAGGAGGATGACTAATTATGAAATTTATTCTTAATGAAAGTAATGCCAAACTCATTTTAGATGAAAGATTTATTTTGCTTGAAGCTACCCCTGAAGAAGAGTTTGCCAGTAAAGAAAATATAGTTAAAGATGCCATTAAAGATAAAAAAATAGAAATAAATGAACTTGTAGAAGGTTTAGCAAAACTTTTAATGAGTGTACCTCAAAATGGTACTGACCCAAAAGCTGCAGCTGCTAAAAGAATTCGAGAGTTTGAAAAACCATGTAAAGAATTAGTTAGTACTATTGATAAATTTATAAAAAATTTAGAAGATAAATCAATAAAAATAAGCTCTAAAAAAGATATTAAAGCCGCTGATAATTTTCTTAAAATAGCGCAAGAAAAAATTTATCCAGATACTATTCCTACTGATATTGAAGACCCAGAATTAGAAGCAGATATTAAAACAGCAACTACTAATATTGAAAAATTAAGAGCTACTTTAATAGAATTATTTAATCAAATGGGCGGTAATGAGGCAGACAATGAAGAAAAAGCAGCTACTAAAGATGCTCCGAAAGATTTATTTAACTCAGATTGAACAAATTATATAAAAGTGGCCAATGATAAAACAAGAGCTTGAGAAGCTTATTTTAGAGCCTGACAAAATTATAAAAGTGGTAGAAAAATTGTTTATGACCGTATTAAAAGTCTTGGAACTGCTTTTTTACAAGAACTTGATAAATTAGGCTTTACCAAAGCAAATCCATTCTTAGTATTTTTAGATAAAAATATTGAAAGATTTGAATTTGACTGGAAAAATTATGGAACTATTCATAATGCTTACGTTAAAAGCCCACAAGAGGTAACTAAAGAAACATTATTAAATGATGATGGAAGTTTGATTTATGATGAAGCCTGATATAAATTAAATAATCCTAATCTTTATGCTAAGTATCTAACTTGACAGTACATTATAACAAAAAGTGACCAAGCCAATAAGCCTGCGGATATTCCAGATGAGCAAGCAACTGGACATGAAACTATCCTGAATGATAAAGGTGAAGAAGAGACTATAAATACTATTACAATTGATGGGCTTACTATAAAAGATGGCGATCTATTAAAAGATACGAATATTTTATATAAAGAAGATGGAAAGCTACGAGATATTGCTGAAATTGAAATTATTGCTAGATTTTTTGGCGCTAGTGAAAAGAAAAAGAAAGAATTGTCTGCAGCCGAAGCTGAAAATATTTTATCTAAGTTTGGAATGGCTGCACATGATGCTAATGCAGAAGACCTTGCTAAATTACTTATTTATAATAATTATAGCCGGGCAAATCAAGCTAATGTTATGAGAGCGCATGATCTACATGGAGAGATCTTAGATTTAAGTAATCCAAAAATTGCAGCAGATAACTATGAAAAACTTAAAAATATAGATAATATTAGTGAGCATCTTGGTACTTTATTAGATACTTTAGTGCCTGCTAAAAATAATGGTAAATAAATATGTTAATAACTACAGTACCTATTTATAAAAACCAGAACCCAAATCAAATAAAAGTTATAGCTAGACGTGCATTATTATTCTATCCAACCCGTGCAAATGAAGTTGGGCTTAATCGATACTTATTTCAAAAATATGGTCTTTCATTAAAAGCTGCTTGTATGCAGATTATAATGAAAAGCAATTATGCAAAAGTAAAAGATAAAATTATTATTACCTTAATGGACAGAAGACTTGATAATATTGCACATATTATTATGTTTGGAAATGGAAAAATCCAAGGGAGTAAAATTTTACAAAAAATTCTAAAGTAAAGGAGAGAGAATATGGCCACAAGATATTATGATGATATTCTAGTAGCAAAAATTAAAAAGTGGATTCCAGATAATTCTCCACTTAGAGTTTTAAAACCGGATGAAGCTAAAAGAATGCTTGAACTAAAAGCTGATGATAAGAATGACCAACCTCTGGCACTTCCTATTATTGCAATTTCTAGAAATAATGATATTGAATTATCTATTAGTACTAAAAACCCAATGAGCTACGATGGTCTTAGACTTAGCGCTCCTGAAGACCAAAGTTCAGATTTATCTGCCTTAAAAGGTGAAAAATATACAGAAGCCCTTAAAAAAATACCAGAAAAAACTATACATTTTAATGCTATTCCTATTGAACTTGGATATCAGATAGATATTTATACTAAAACTTATGAAGAAGGGGATGAGTATGTAAGAGCTCTTCTATTTAAGTTGATAAATAATCCAGTAATGAAAGTTCAAATTCCTTATAATGGAGTAGATATTGAGCATATTGCAAATATTAAGGTCTTACCAACAGTCTCAGATACATCTGCCATTAGTGAAAGATTGTTCCCAGGACAATTTACTAGATGAAGTATCCAATTAGAGATTCAAGACGCCTTCTTATTTAGTATTCCATATAGAACTACTTGAAAAATTATTCTTGATGAAGAGACTGAAGAAGGTCTTGGTTTAGAGATTTCAAATAAGATAAATGAATCTGGTGAAATTGAGCCCCTTGATACAGGAAGAAATTAGACTTTAAAGTTAAATTTATATGCTAAATTAATTGAAAGTTTGCAGAAAACTTAAATAAATCTATATAATAGTAATTTAAAAAGGAGAATACTATGCCAAAAATTACAATTAAAGAATGAGATAGAACAAAAGCTGGCGTTGGTGCATATGCTAATTTTACCGTAGTTGTTCCTGGCTTAGTTGCTGAAGGCAAGTGGAAAGATGAAGCAGGTAATGAACATAGCTATGGTTATGATGAAAATGATGAGCCAGTTTTTGATGAAAATGGCGTTTATGAGTGCTCATCAAAAGCTAATTTTGAAAAATATATCGGCAAGGTTGCAGCAGACGAAGTTATTACTGTAAAAGCAGAAAGACCTATGCGTGCTCCTTGGTCAATTATCGAAAATGATGATAGCAGTAGTGATGATAGCAGTAGTGATGATAGCAGTGAGGAAGACCCAGATAACCCAAGATGGATAAGCCCAGAAGAATTTGTAGCTGCTAAACTCGCATCAGAAGTAGTTACTCTTTGTACTGCAGTTCCTAATAGCAAACAAGATATTGGCTTAATGCATGATGAATCTTGGATCTATGCAATAGCTTCTGATGAATATGATGATGAAGCAGATTATGCTTTATTATATCTTGATAGATATGGCAGAGATGAAGAAAGATCTTCTCAATATGGTAATCAAATTGCTTATGAATTATTAGGAATGGGCTATACAGTCTTATATAAAAAATTTGAAGCAGATGATGCTTTTGCATTAGCTAGAGCTAGTTTCTGGGAACCATTAAAAGATAAAGCAACTTATGATTTTAGATATGTTATTAATGGTTTATTAACTGGAAATACTGATGCAAATAATGCAATTATTGAATTAGCACATTTTGATAACAAATCTCCAGAAAATACTGGTCGTGGTGACTGTACTGCATTAGTTGATCTTGATGCAACAAGCTATCAAAATAAATCACAATCTGAAGCTTTAAGTCTTATGAGAAGTGCAATTAGTGAAATTAGAGCTTCTAAATATGCTGCTATTGTAGCCCCATATGTAATTTATGGTAATGTTGCTAAAGAAGAAGCTTATGGATATAATAACTTATTCCCAGCTGCATTCCATTATTTAGCTTGTGCAGCAAGAGCAGGAGAAACATTTAATGAATGGTATGCTGTTGCCGGTTATACAAGAGGTATTTCTAATTATTCTGTTATTGGCACAGGTATTAAACTTGGTGAAGCTGCAATTGATGCGCTTGAACCACGTGCTCCAAAAGATGGAATTGATAAAGCAGTAAACTTAATTGTTAAAATTAGAGGTAACTATTATCTTTGGGGCAATAGAACTGCTGAAGCTCTTGAAGAAGACCTTAGAGCAAGTCATTTCTTAAATATTAGACAATTATGTTCTACTATTAAGAAACAAGTTTATGTTGCTTGTAGACGTTTCACATTTGACCCTAATAGTGATATTTTATGGATTAATTTCTGTAATGCTATTCGTCCAACTCTTGAAAAGATGAAAGCAGACCAGGGTATTAAAGATTATAAATTTATTAAAGTAAGAACTAGCCAAAAAGCAGTTCTTAAAGCTAAAATTAGAATTGTTCCAATTGAAGCTGTTGAAGACTTTGATATTAGTTTATATCTTGAAGATTCTCTTGGCGGTGTTACAGTTGAAGACGACGAAGAATAATTTGAAGGAGTAAAGATATATGGCAAATGAAAATTGGGATGCAAGTTTAAATACTAGACATATTAGTACAAACTTAGAAAACTATGAAGCCGCTAGAAGTGCGTTCTTCACATTAATCGTTGACGACTTAACAAATCTTCTTAAACCAGATTATACTGGTGAAATTGATGCTGCTACTGAATCTGATTATATTAGTAATGCTCAAGAAGTATTAAAACTTAATGTAGTTAAAGCTCCTGTTCCAACTTTTGAAGTTAGTACAGAAGAATTCAGACGTGGTAATGATGTCGTAAGATTTGCAGGACTTCCTACTTGGAATACTGGTGGAACAATTGAAGTTGATGATATTGTTGGTCTTGACACAAAGTCTATCTTAATGTCTTGGTTGTATCTTGCATATAATCCACATACTCGTAAAGGTGGACGTATGAAAGATTACAAGAAAACAGCAACTCTTTGTGAATATACACAAGATTATGAACTTATTAGATCATGGACTATTGAAGGTATGTTCATTACAAAAATTGATGAAGATGACTTCGATAGAACTGCTGATGGTAAAAGACAATTACATGTCACATTCTCATTTGATAGAGCTACTGTAAATCTACCAGACGAAGAATAATCAACTATTAAAAATAATTAAATAAGCTCTAGAAATAGGGCTTATTTTTTTATTAAAATAAAAAATAAATTTAATAAATCTATTTTTTTCATTTGCTAAATTAATTGAGCTGAATTGTTAGCAGCTCTTTGAAAGGATTACTAACACATGGGAAGAAAAAAAGTAGACCGTAGCAACAAAATAATGCAAACTTTTGAAGCTACAAAACCACTCCAGGCTCGACTTAGAGATGAAGCTGCTAGTAGAGACTTAACAGTCTCAGCACTTATTCGTGAAATACTAGAGCTACATTTTGAAAACAGAGATTAATTGAAAGGAAAAATTAAAAATTATGGCAGAAGAAAGACAAACAAATTACACAATTGCCGAAGGCTATGAATTACCTTCTAAAGGTAAAATTTATAGCGTTGCTGTTAATCCACATGTTGAACTTAGAAGTATGACTGCAAGAGATGAAATGAAAAGATTATCTCCAAGCACAACTCAGTTCAAAGTCTTAGCAGATATTATTGAGGGCTGTATGCTTGAAAAACCAGCTATTAGAGTTTATGACATGTGCTTAGCAGATTATGAATATTTACTCCATAAATTAAGAATTGTTACTTATGGTGATGAATATTCTATTGTTCTTAACTGTCCACATTGTGGGGAACAAGTTGAAACAACTGCTCACTTAGAAGAACTTACTCTTAAAGAATTTGATGAAGAAAAATTCAAAGCATTAAAAACATTTGTGCTTCCAGTTAGTGGACATACAGTTTCATTAAATTTCCAAACTCCAAGAATGCTCGACGAGATTGATGGTGAAGTTCGTGAAATGAAAAGAAAATATAAAGATGCAGATATTGATTTTGAATTATTAGTTCAACTTAAGCATATTATTGATACTATTGATGGAACTAAATTTGATAATACAAAATTAGAAACATTTATTAATAAATTACCAGCTAAAGATATGATAAAAATTCAAAATAATTTAAATGCCTTAAATGGTAGTTTAGGACTTAATACAATGCTTACTGTTCCTTGTACTAAATGTGGCAGAGAAATAATAACATTTTTTCGCTTCGGGCCCGAGTTTTTTAGACCCACAAATATCTAAAGACGGAAAAGCCTACGGGCCGAAAAGATATAAGGAAATTGTAAAAGAGTGTTGATATATTAGTGATAACTTACATACAAGTTATACTGATGTATTAGATTTATCATTTCAAGAAAGATTTTATCTTATTGAATGTATAAATAAAAAACAAGAAGAGACAAGAAAAGCTCTTGAAAAAGCTAAACAAGATAGACAAAAAAATAAAAGATAATAAAAATTAGGAGGGCTGATTATGGCAGATAGAGAAGGATTATCAATGGTTAGCACTGGGTCAATTTCCCAGTCTTTTGACGATCTTAGAAAACTTCTTCAAGATGAATTAGCCCTTGAGAAAAAAATTGCCGAAGAAATTGAAGATGAAAGAAATAAGGTTAGAGAGCAAGGAGCTCAAAAACGTTATGAGATCTTCAAAAAATATATGGGCAAAGAGGCTCTTGAAGAGACCAAAAAAGAAGAAGAGACTATTAATAAAGTAGTTGAAGCGGAGCTAGCTAAAAATACAAAGTTAATAAAACTTAGAAAGAAATTTAGAAAAGCTACTACAAAAGAACAAAAAGATTTGCTTCAAAAACAAATTAATGATGAAATAAAGCTTACTACCAAAAAATATGCTGATCTTGAAAAGCTTGATGAAAAAAGCAGAAAAAAGATAGCAAAAGCAAGAAAAAAAGAAGAAAATGCTGAAAGAAGTGCTTACTCAAAAGAAAAGACAGATGCACTTCGCAAATCTTGAGGAAAAGGCACATCATTAACTGAACGTGCTAAAGGACTTTCAGATGCATTCCATGATAAAGATGGTGCATTTAATATAGGCACAGGTTTAACTACTGTGACTAATGCTGCCCTTGGGGCGATGGCAGATTATGCTAAACAACTAAATAGTCAGATACAATCAGTTGCTAGTTATAAAACTTCTATTGATACAAGACTTCAGGGGTTAAACTCTAAGTATGCTAATAATAGAGGGTCTTATTGGGACAAAATGTCCAAAGACTTTACAGGTATTGCAGGAGTTTCACCATTTGTTACTCAGTCAAAAATTGCTGAAAATGTTAAGTCTATGGTTGGACGAGGTATTGCTTTTAATGTTGAACAAAGAGCTTTCCTTCAATCTATTAAAGATAAAATTGCAGATACATTTGATGCAACTAATACTTCACTTTTGAGATTAGTTCGTATCCAACAACAAGATTCAACTGCAGCCCGTTTAGGTATGGAGTCAGCTTTGACCTCATTCTTAAATAACATGTATGAAACAACTGAGTACATGACAGATGCAATGCAAAGTATTAAGAGCTCTCTTCTTGAAGCTGAAGCCTTAATGGGAACTAAATCTGCTGCTGCATTTGAATATCAAGTTCAAAAATGGATGGGCTCAATGTATTCTGTTGGTATGAGCCAAAGTGGGGTTGAGGGCATTGCTGGCGCTATTGGTCAATTAGCTGCAGGTCAAATTGGTGGTATTACTAGCCAGTATGGTAACTTATTAGTTATGGCAGCAGGTAATGCTGGCATTTCAATTGCAGATGCTTTAGCTGATGGCCTAGATGAATCTCAGACTAATAAATTAATGGCCTCTATGGTTACATACTTAAAAGGCATCTATGATGATACTAAAGATAGTAAAGTAGTTCAACAACAGTATGCAAGTGTCTTTGGTTTAACGGCAGCTGACTTAAAAGCTATAGCAAACTTAAAAGCTAATGATGTTGCTAATATTGCTGGAAATGGCTTAAATTATGCTGGAATGCTACAACAGTTAACTAATATGACTGGCACTATGTATAAACGTGTAAGCCAAGGTGAAATGATGACTAATATCTTTGATAACCTAAAATATACTATGGCGGCAGGAATTGCCAATAACCCAGCACTATATTCTATTTATACAATGGCATCTCTCTTAGAGGATACTGTTGGCGGTATTAAATTACCAGATATTAAAGTTCTTGGTTCAGGTGTTAACTTACAAACATCTGTCGCACAATTGATGAATGTTGCTGCTTTATCTGGTTCAATTCTTAGTGGAATTGGCCAAATGATGTCAGCTGGCTCTGGAGGCGGTTTTAACACCTTAGGAATGCTTAGTGCCCTAGGTATTGGTTCTAATACAGCAACTGTTACTAGAGGAACAGGTGCTGGCTTATTAAATACTGGTGGAATTAGTTATTCTGAGTCAGGCTTTACTGGGAACTCTGAAGGTGGAGATGTTTATGGCAAAACTATGACTGATGCTACAGATGAAGGAAATAAACAACTTGTTGAAGCTCAAGAAGAAAATAATGAAGTTACTCTTAGTGATGTAGACACCCATGTTATGTCTATTTATCAATTATTAGATGATGTAGTAAATGGAACTTCTAATTTACATGTGGCAATTGCTGATGCTGGACCTTGGAGACCTTAGGAGGATTAAATAATGGAAAAATTTAATAATACTGGAATACTTACTGGCTATATAAAGCAAGTGCTTCATAATTTTAATTTACCTAAGTATAGAGTTTATACAGATGAAAATGAACGCTATCATGAATGAGCTCTTGTCAATAATAATATCCCAGAAGCAGAACGCCCAGCAAACTGGCGACAGGTCCCAGAAGAAAATGTATTAGAAACCATCACAAAAAATCACCAAACTTCTACTGTGTTAGTTCCTCATTATGATATAAATATGCGTTATATCCCATATATTAAAGATGGATATATACAAGAATATATTAGTGGAGAATGAGTTAGAGTTGGTAATAATAGTATTAATATAAATGATGATCATATTCCAGTAAATAATCAGCATAATCATACCTATGAATATGGTAAAAAAGTATTAAACTACACAAAAAATTTAAAAATTACTAATAATGTCTATGATTCTTATACCCATGAATATTTAGGAGACTACTTAAGATTCCAAAGAGACTATAATAATATTAATTTAATGCCTCTTTATAATTGTTTTAGTAACAGAGCCTGTGAAAGACTTTATTTAAATGTTACTAATATTTTTCAAGCAGCTGAATATGCTAGAGTAGTTGACCAGTCTAAATTTACTAGTATTGATGCATACATAAATTATTATGTAATTGTTGATTCACAATATACTTTAGTAACTCAAAGAAATAAATATGAACTTGGAATTACGCCATATACTGATAACTCTGATTCTGATAGCTCAGATGACCCGACTACTGCTTATGAAATCTCAAAACCTGAAATAAGTACTACATTTATTTTTGATACTAATGATAAGACTCATAAAATTTATATGGTACCTGTTAAGCTTTTTAAAGAATATACAATAGCAATTGATTCAAATGCACCAATTGAATTCTGCTGTGGACTTTATGACCACTACCAAGACACAAGAGAAAAGTTTAGTTCTATTCCAGGGCTTACTTATAAGAAAATAGCTAAGAGTCATTTTAATCAACCCTTCTTATATTCTGAACTTTTAAATATTACTCCAGATTCCTTAAATATTGCAGGAGGAAATGCAGCAAATAAAAAGCTTATTGAGCTTGCACAAAATGAAGAAAACTTAAAACTATTTATTAAGCTTCCTATAAATAATGATTCTACTATTGTTATTCTAGAGGGAAATTATTTAAATTGAAATGATAGCTTACTTAAAAAACCAGAAGTAAAAAGTTTTATAAAAATAAATGAATTTGGTGATGATGCTCCAATAGCTCCACCAGAACTTTTAGACGGGTCTGATAGCGGCTCTGACGGTGATTCTGATGATGTCCCATATACTTATTTGGCAATTAAAGAAAAAGCTATTTATACTTATCACGAAGAACAAGGCTGAGCATTTGACCACTATTTATGGCCAGAAGAATATACAGCTAAAACAATTAGAAAAAATGAAACTATTATAAATACATTAGACCAACATGATATTATAGTTGATACTGCAAATTATTATAATGCAGCTCCAGCGGGCGATGAAGAAGCATTAGATTATTACATTAATAACTATAATAATAGCTTAAAACAACTTAGGGACCAAGATGCTTATTTTAGTACTACACTAGGAATCTTAGCTTTTAATATTTTTGGTTATCTTTCATATACTAAAACATTAAATAATGCAGTTATAAATTTAAGTGAGCTAAATAATAAAGATGATATTCCACTCATTACTACTTTACAACTATTAAGAGCAAATACAAAAGAACAACACCCATTTGCGGACAGACTTATTGAATATTTACTAGGAAATGCAATCACAAGTGATGATGATGAAATCCCAAATAATATTAAAAGAGCTCAAAAAATAATGCAATTAAATAGTAATTCTAATGGGTATATTGTAGATTTTCCCGGAATTTGAGACAATAGAATGAAAAAGATTTCATATGACTATATGAATAGACATACAGTTAATTTTGAAGAAAATCATGATTTACTAGGATATATTGATAAAGAAGTTGAAAAAATTTATGCTTATACTACAAAACTTGGGACTAAAAAGAAAATATCTATAAGTATTTCTAATGCTGAATTAGAAGAGGGGGACTTTAAATAATGGCTGTACGTGATAAATATATATTACCAGAAAACTATTTATACATTTCACATTTAGATGAAGACTTTCAATTTTGACGCTTACCTTCTTGCCCAGAAACTATCTCAGACCAAATGGGCTCAACTTTTGGTGAAAGTTCTGCACTGGGTCGTTCAGCACCTGTTTATACTTATAGTAAATCTGGCCCAAGAACTGTTCAAGTCGAGCTTAAACTTCATAGAGATATGATGGATGATGTTAACTTAGGTGCTAGTAATGCCACTTTAAGAGAAGGTGAAGATTATGTTGATGCTTTAATTAGAGCACTTCAAGCAATTGTTGTTCCTAAGTATAACTTATCAAATAAAGCTGTCGAACCTCCAATTGTTGCTATGAGGCTTAGTAATGAAGTTTTTATTAAAGGAGTTGTAAATGGTTCAATAGGTTTAACTTATAAATTACCATTACTTACAAATGGTAGATATGCTTCTGTTTCTCTTTCTATTACTATCACAGAAGTTGACCCATATGATGCTTCAACAGTTTTCCAGAATGGTTCATTTAGAGGAGTTGTAAAAACTCTTAAAAAAGGTATGAATATTGAAGATTAGGGGGCTAAGATATGGAAAAATATACAAATAAAAATTATGCAAAGTATGACTATACCTGTAGATATACGGGTGTCCCATATTATTATGACACTGTTAATCAAAAAGAAGTCTATGGAATTGGCGAGCAACTTTCTAAAGATACTGCTTGAGTAGCTCATAAAGTAAAACCAGAAGACACTTTAGATGCACTTGCCCTTAACTATTATAATAACCCAACATTCTGATGGATTATCGCCTATTTTAATAATATTTCAGATCCGTTTATTAACCTTATAGATAAATTTAAAATTCTTAGAATTCCAAGTATTTCAAGTATAGAATTCAAAAATCCAAGATAGGAATTAGTATAAATGTCAAATTTAAAAGACGAAAGAAAATCACTGTTATCTAGCCAGGCTAGAGTTCAGGCACCATGAATTAAAGTTACTATTGGTAATTTTACTTTTGGTGTTTTTGATAAAAAAACAAAAGCTAGGGGAAAAGATGACCAGGGATTTTATACTTCCTATAATGTTCAGTACCCAAGTTATGTCCAGCGTTTAAATATTGTAAAAATTAATGGACAAGTTAATCAGTATACACTTGGCATTGAATACCCAGTAAGACCTGGTGATGATCCAAACTTTTTTGATAAAGTCTTCTCAAGTGTTAGCAGCACTCGTAAAATTATATTTAGCTATGGTGATGCTTCTATGCCATCTTATATTTATAAAGATGAAGAGGCTATTATTACAGGTGTTACACAACAATTTAACCTAGAGGGTTCTACTATTCAATATACAGTTAAAGCTATCTCAGGAGCAGCTCTTGGAAAAACAGGCTCATTTACATTTGTTAATTCTGGTAAAAAGAAACCAAGTGATGAAATTAAAAGAGTGTTTAGAACTAGTAAATATGGATTAAAAAGTATCTTTACAGGTATGAGCAATAAGAATATTAATGATCTTGTTGCTGGTGATGATAAAGCAGTTGAACTTGATACTAAAACTAATATATCACCATTAGATTATATTTCTTATTTAGCCGGTTGTATGGTCCCGAGCGGTTCTAACCAATCAGATTTAAGCAAAGATATTTATGTATTAACAATTCATGATGATACTATATATGATAAACTTTATAGTGATACTACTGCTTTAGGTGGTCCATATTTTAAAGTCACTAGAACATCATATACTACAAATCAATCAGATGCTTATATTATAGATATTGGATATAATACAGCAACAATTGTTCGTGGATTTAGTATAAAACAAGATGAAAACTATTCTATTTTATATGATTATTCTAATAAATTATATCCAGAAACTTATGTTCAAAGACTAAATAATAAGGGGCAGTGAGAACAAACCTTTGCGCCTGCTTTTACGTCTGGAAATACCGATAGAAAAACTAGGGCAGAAGATATCTCATGGTTTACTAAAATGACTAAGTATCCTATCTCTGCGACAGTTAGAATTCAAGGATTACTTAGACCTGCAACTCTTATGCAATATGTTAGACTAAATGTAGTTTTTCCAGGAGGCGGAGTTCATACAAGCTCAGGTCTCTATATAATTACTCAACAACAAGATGACATTAGTGGCGATGGCTATGTCACTACCCTTACAATGACAAGAATAAATAATTAAGGAAGATAGATTATGGTAGTAAAAGGAATTATTAAAACAATTGATTTTAACAGTAATACTTGTACTGTTCGTTTACCATACTTTGAAAATGCTGGTAATGAAGATGAAGTAATTGTTAATGCTATTTTTGCTACAATTCCAGGTATTTATAATGGTTATAAAGTAGATGATATAGTTTTTGTTGACTTTGAAGATAATGCTTTTAGTAAAGCAGTTATTACTGGTAAGCTTTATTTAGGTGCTAGTGAAGAGGGCAAAAATAGTAGAAGTGCTTTTAATGTTTCAAATCTTACTGTTGATGGAACTGCTACTATTCCTATTACTACTAAACTATCATATCCTGGAAATAATAAAACTACTGTTGGGGTAGAAAATGATTTAACTACTTATAAATCTCTTGAAGATATTGCTAGAAGTTTACAAAAGCAAGAAACTCAAATTGGCTCTATTAATGCCCAATTTATTGATACTGGAGATAGCTTAGGAGCTAGAATAGTTAAGCTTGAAAAAGATGATACTAGACATGAAGCAGAAATTATTGCAAATGCTGAAGAAATTAGTAATAAAGTTTCTATAACTGAAAATGGTTCTTTACACGGTCTAGGCTGAACATTAGATACTGAGAATTGAAAATTAACTAGATATTTTACTGATGAAAAAGGTGAAAATACTCATGAAGATATATTAACTGCTAATGAAAATGGACTAGCAGTTAAAGGTACAATTAGAGCAGACGCCGGTCAAATTGCTGGTTTTACTATTGAAAAAGATAGATTAACTGCAGGTACTGCTGATGGAACTATTACAATACAGACTAGAAATGAATTAAGTTATACTCCTGCGGCTTATATTTGGGCTACTGGATCTCAGTATATTGATACTGGAATTACACTAGCAGATAATATGGACATTGAAATCGGAGTTGAATTTAATACTGAAGACAACAATGATAAACGTTTTATCTCATTTGAAGATGGTGTTCATAATGGTTTTGATATTTATTATGAGGCAGGAGAGCTAAGGTATCGTATTGGTAGCCCAATAAATAATAGTATTATTGCAGAACCTCAAGAAGGCTTTATGTCAGAAATGATTAGGCACACCTCAAATGGCATAGAACATACTGGGTCTTATGCTCCTACTACAACTCGCCAAGAATATATTATTGACACAAAAACTTATACTAAAAGTACTTATTCAGATCAAACACTTTATCTTTGTGCAAGAAATAGCGGAAGTGGAGCAACTGCTTTTTGTAATGCAAAAATTTATTATTGTAAAATTTGAAGAAACGGAACTCTTGTTAGAAACTTTACCCCTGCTTTTAAACTGGGAGTTTTTGGTCTATGAGACCAAGTAACAGATTCATTCTTTAAAAGTAATTCAACTACTGCTTTTGAAGGCGCAATGAGTGAAGATTCTGCGTATATTTATGAAATAAATGGAACAAGATACCAAAAGCTTGATTATATTTATCTAGATGGTACTAATTATATTGAAACAAATATTGCTGGCAATGCAAAATGAGAATTTTTATTAAAATTTACTAATCTAAATGATAACCGTCAATTAATGGGCTATGACGCTAGTGCTGACCACTACTGGGGAATTTGAGGTGACTACCATCCAGGGCATACCTCAGGAGAGTATGAATTTGGTTTAGAGGATACTGGAGTTATGGCAGGCAATAAAGACAAAATTGTTTGAGATTATGGATATACTAACCCAAGTATCTCAACAGGCACTATTAATGATGAACTAAAAAATTCTCATACTATACAAACACCATTAAGTCAGTCAAGCACCTTTAAATTTGGTTTTTTACCTGGCTCACCAGACCCTGCTGAAGACCCACAGCCTTGATATGGCGTACAAGCAGAAGTGTATAGTATAAAATGCTGAACAGCTGAAAATGGATTAATCCGTAACTTTATTCCAGTAAAAAGACTTACTGGGCCAGAAGAAGAAATTGGAAAAATAGGCTTTCTTGATCTAATCTATGGAATTTTTAAAACACAAGCTGATGGTAATCCATTTGCATATCAAGAACTTGAAAACCCGGGCGGTGAAACTTTTATAGATGGCACTGATACCTATAAAGTTTTAAAAGCTATTGAATCAGATGGTAACTGTTATATTGATACTGAAATTAGTGCCCAAGATGGGTTTAAATGTGATATTGAATATGAATATACAAGAGTACCAGGAACAGATGTTAGTGAATATGACTTTGATATTTTAGGAGCTAATGGTCACACTGGTGATGTCCCATGGGCAATTTTAATCAATAACCGTGCTGGTGAGCAACGTTCTGTTGTAGGTGCAGAAGCAGCTACTACCACTGCATTTATGCCACTGGTAAATGAGAAATACTATTCTCAAATTACATTTAGCTCAGAAAACCAAGAACCAGGTAAGCTACAGTATTTGCAAGCTTTCCATAATAGAATTGATACACAAAGCTCTATTATTAATGACTTTGTAAGTAATTCTCTATACTTATTTGCAAGGCATAAGTGGGAATCCGATGAAGCTAATCATTTTTCTTTTGCTAGACTCTATGGTTGTAAAATAGAGATAAATGACACTTTAGTACGTAATTTTATTCCGGTTCTTAAAAATGGGACTGATATTGGTTTATATGACACAATAGAGGGAAAATGATACCCAAATAAAGGCTCTGGAAGGTTTACTGCTATTACTTATCCATATGCTTTTAAAGCTATATATTTAGGTGGAGATGACCCTGACACTGCTCCATTCTGAGTAACAAACACAGGTGAAATGTATGTAAAAACTGCTACAATTGATAGTAACAGTAAATTTAATGGTATAATAAGAGTTGGTACAAAAACATATGACGGCAGCTCTATTGCTGGTTTTACAATTGATAATAATGCTCTTTTTGGTGGTAAAAATATTAGCCCTGAAGGAGGACAAAGCACTCCAATAGGAACTGCTGACACTGTATTAGTATGTACTGGGTCTACTGGAGGTACTGCACTAAGTGTTGGTGGCTCTCCTGCTCATCTAACTGGCTGAAATTTTACCGCAGGTAATGGATTTGGAGTTAGAACTGACCTTGATGGTAAAGGTGAATTATGATGTAATAATGGTCATATTGGGGGTGTTACTATTTCTAACAATGGACTTTATGGCAGTGGATGATTGCTTTCTGGAAATGGTGCACAATTAGATAATTATACAAAAGAAGCACATAAAAAATATCGTATAATTGAATATGATAAAGAATCTGATATACCAAGTTCAATAACAGATTGAGATACCTGAACATCTACTAATTGGAAAGACCCAGATCATATTCCAGAAAGAGAAGATGGTAAATATATTTGGGAATGAACAAAAGTAGAAATGGGAAATGATACTTCTGACCCGACCACCTGAACTGACCAAGGTAAAGTTTGTATCACTGGTGCAACTGGGTCAGGGGGCAGCCCTGGTCTGACAGGCCGTTCTGTTTTAAGCGTAACTAAATATTATAAATTAGCCAGCTCCACTCCAGCAAAACCAACTGTTAAAAACCCAGATAGCTCTACTGGCTGAAGTACTACGCCAGCTGTTTGAACTACAGGCAATAATTATTATGAATCAGAAAGAACTATTTATGATTCTGTTGATAGTCTTGGAAATGATTTTTCTTGGTCAGATGTAGTTCAAAATTCAATGCTAACAGTCGATTTTATAAATTCTCTTGGAATTCAAGCAAAATATATGACTGTTACAAATGGTAGTGCTACTATTTTTAATGCAGATTCTACCACTAGTAATGTATCTATTGGGGGCTTTGAGGTTGATCATAATAGTATTAGTACTGTTGGAAAGGCTCCTGGAGATGCTGATTCTATCATGTTATTCTCTGGGACTAATGATGATGAGACTAGTATTGGTGGATCTACCGCAAGAGAGGACTGGTCCATTACAGCTGGTAGTAGTTTTGGGGTAACCTCAAATGGCGAATTGTTTGCAAGTAATGCTACAATAGCTGGTAATATTAATGCTAATGGAGGAACAATTGCAAGTTTTGATATTATAAGTAATAGTATTACATCTGATACTCTCAGTATTTCAGCCGATGGCATTACTATTCAAGATACAGCTAATAATAGTATAACTATGAAGCCAAATACAGGCTCTGGTAGCCCGGCTATTTTAATCTCAAATAGTGGATATATTTCAGATTTTAATAAAAGTACTGGCTTTCAGTTTGAATCTATTAGGGCTGAAGAGACCGCTACCTATCGTATTACTCTTGCTGGCAGAAATGTTTATATAAGTACTAGCCAGGGTTACAACATATATAGATATTACGTAGACTGTACCTTTGAAAAAAATAATAATGGTGCCTGAGAGCCAGCTGAGTTGCCACAAATAGTCACTATTTCTCTTTATTTATGCGGGCGTACAACCGCATATGATGAATATCACACCCTAATATTCCCTGTAGGAGCTTCATCTTATAGTTTTGAATCTAATGACGTTTGTTGGGGGGAATGGATTGGAATACGTCTACCAGATGAAGCTAGGACAGATGCCGGCCATACTAAAATAATAACAAAAACATTAACTACTGCGGGTGATGGCCAAGTTTATTCATTAGGACATATTCTACCAAGAACTCCAGCACAATTAGCTGGAATAAGACTTTTTAATGATGCAAATCTTTATCCGGACTGGAGCAGTAGTTACACTCCGATGATTCCATGAAATGCAGCTCAAAGAAAGAGAGATAACTATTTACCTTGAGCAACTGGAGAAGATTTTTCAGCAGAGGGGTATTTAAATGAATTTGATACTAATTCATATAGCTCTACTGCTGGTGAATATACAGGCAATTTTGCAGGAGATACTTTAAATACGATACTTCCAACGACATCACTTAATGCCTGAACGCCTAATAGGGGTGGCTGAGATTACACAAGCGAGTGGGCCTGGCTGATTTATGGGGGAAGCGATGGCATGCCTGCCTATAGATTACTTAACGCAGATGGGGAATATTACTATACGACAGTACTCGGAGCTACCAACTCAATTCAATATGTTTGCTTAACAGCTCAAATGGACTTGACCCATGGACATCCAGCAGATGGTGCAATTATATATAGAAGATATACATTAACTG
>Ga0310690_10002632_pt1 | contig 28835 bp, 24 predicted proteins | sample AusTroGonzalo_MG_2_FD_207661 | JGI IMG/M metagenome (GOLD analysis project Ga0310690, IMG submission 207661) | Bovine rumen microbial communities from tropical cattle in Woodstock, Queensland, Australia - Gonzalo_04 (v2) (version 2) | ecosystem: Host-associated > Mammals > Digestive system >...
TGGGCGGATGGTTGCCTTCCACCCAGAACGACTGCCAGTAGTCGCCCTCGAAATACGCTGCAGCCGCCACGCCTTTCGAATAGTCGCACACACTGCCGCCACCGAGCGACAGGATCCAGTCCACCCTGTTTTCCCGAGCAATGCGTACACCCTCCTGCAACTTCTCCAGCGTTGGGTTGCTCATCACACCCGGGTTCTCGATGACGGTCTTGCCGGCCTCGCGCAGGACAGCTACCACCTGGTCATATATGCCGTTGCGCTTCACGCTGCCGCTGCCGTAGTTGAGCAGTACGCGCTCACCGAAGTTCGCCAACTCGTCTTTGAGCTTGTCCAAAGACGCTTCACCAAAATAGAGCTTGGTGGGATTGTAGTACGTAAAATTGCCTTGCATAGTTTTATTGATTGATGCACATCATCTGTTGCCTGTAAATGGGGTTTTGCACACGTCTTCACCATAGATGGTCCGGAAGTCGTCATGCATGGATATAACGTGATAGCCAGCCTGACGCCACTGTCCGGCAAGGTTGAGTGCTTTCTCGCGGTTGGCATGGTCGCGCTCCTCGTCATCGGCAATGAGCATGAACGCCGCAGACCTGTACGGGCTGGTCAGACAGAGGTTATGCATCGCGCAATCACCTCCGCTGTTACCGAACGACAGAACAGGTACACGGCCTATCTCCTGCATGATCTGCAGCACCTTGTTCGTCTTGAGGTTCTTGATGAGCAGTTCGTCCGTGCGGAGAACATCCTCGTCGGTCTCCATGGTGTAATCAACTCCCGGCACATCGCCCTGGTTGCTTGTACACAGCCGGACATCCATGCCTATGACGCGTTCGGGCTCAATGCCCACAGAGCGCACCAGCGCGCGGCAGATGGCGCGGTCAGAACCCGATACGACATAACAGGTGAAACCGTTAGCAGCAAGATAGTCGAACACCTGCAGCATAGGCCGGTAGAAGCTCGCGCCATAGGTCATACCCGTAAATCCGTCAGCCGGCGTCCGGGCGTAGGTAACAACATAGTTGTCAAACTCCGCCAGGGTCATACCGGCATAGGCTTTCGCCGCAGCACGGGCATGTATGAGGTCGAAATGGTCGGGCAAGGGCGTACCGCTGCACACATAGTCGCGTATGGCCTGCGCCGCCTGCCTCACATCCTCCGGAGCACGGTATGCATACTCAGGGTCTTCCAGCGCACGGTACACAAACATATTATACTCAAAATACGTCGGACAGAGTTCCCCCAGAAATGTGCCGTCCATGTCGAAGGTGGCCACACGGTCGGAAACGGGGATGAAGTTGCCTGATCCCGGGTCGGTGACATCCTCCACATACTCTTGCAAGGCGGCCAGCGCCTCACATTCGTTCCACAAGGTCAGATAGTCCGCGGCTGATTTGCTTGTGTTGTTCACACAGCCGCAGAAGACGAGGAGGACTATGATAACAGGCAGAAGAGTTCTTTTCATTGCTTACGAATTGCTGATATACGTTTTTTCATGTTCGTCCGGATGCAGTCGCTGTATAGCCATGGTTCGCAACTGTGTATGTCGCCCACGTTGATAAATCCGCGATACGGATGATACTCGCTGCCGCTGTATCCGCTGACCACGAGCACATGCGTCCGTTCGTCAAGTATGACGATAATGGTGTCATGGAGCGTGGCCGGTGTGGCATCGGTGCGCCAGTTGACAGGGTTGATGCCGGCACATGTAGCCGCTATCACGGGCTGGATGAACCGCACATCCTTGACAGTGTTATAGCAGACGGTCACGCCGGTGTCGGTCTCACCCTGTGCCGGACGGATATGGGGGCAGAGCGTATCCTGGGGAGTGAGCTTGTAGCCCATGACATAGGCTGCAGCCAGACGGCTGTAGGTCTCATCGCTCATGTGCTTCAACAGTTCGACCACCGCCATACCTCCCTGACTGAAACCGGCGATGACCAGCGGTCTGCTGTTGTCACGCTGCCCGACAAAACAGTCAAACGCCTGGCACACATCGCCCATCGACAGGCGTGTCCGCCGGCGGATGCTATCCTCGTTGCAGGTCACCCATCCGTCGATGGTAGTGTGGCGGTAGTACGGCGCATAGAAGCGGTTGCCCGGCGCCATATATGCGGCGGCACGACGCATCTCGACAGCCATGTGCTGACGGTGGTGTTCGTTCCACACGTCCGCGTAATGGCATACGAGGCTGTCCTTCATCCAGTCGGTCTCCCAGGTGGATACGACGTAGAAGATGTCGGCGCCTGTTCCGGCTGTATCGGCATCCTCCGTCACCCACATGGCGGCATCCGTGTAGTCGGGGGCATCGGGAATATACGTTCCTGACTTGCCGCCGGACACCCCGCACCCGTTGAGCAGGATGAGCACGATAGCCGCCGGCACTATCCGGCGCAAGAAACTGCTGCTACTTACCATAACTTTTTGTCGGTGACGTCATTCTTCCCGTTGTTCCGGATAATGACTTCATATTCATCTTCTATAATCTTGTTTTCCAGTGTTATTGTACCATCTGGCCTGTAAGGGTATAGACCTTGTTATCACGAAGGATGTATAACTCTCCGTCATGCAGGACTTTGACGGCTGCCGGTGCACTACCCTGCTGCTGCACAGCCATCGGCAGGTCGCATATCACCGTTACTTCCGATACAGGCTGGATACTGCCCTTGTTGGCGCCGGAGTAGAGATAACGGTCGCGGTACTTGAGGTCTTGCGTCTGGTTGCCGCTGCCGTCGTTCCAGATGATCTGCCAGGTGTCGTCTATCGCGCCTGCACCCTCGGGGATGACAAACTTATAGTTGTCGTTGCCGAGCGCCTGTGCTTTCATACCCGGCCACGAGCCGCACACCTGCACGGTTGAGCCCGTTGATTTGTGCCAGATATAGCAGTTGATGCTTGCGCCGAAATCGGCCGACTTGCTGAAGAACACAGCGTGCTCGTCGGCATCGGTCAGGCAGGGTGCAACAGGCTCAACAGGCGTTGTGCCGCCACCGCCTTCATCCTCGGTTAGTTCCATCTCAGTGCCGTCCCATGTCGGCTCAGGGATACTCTTCGCCGTGGTGGCGTAAATATACTTGCCGTCATCACCTATCTTGCCGGGCGCAGGCGTCTTGCCGGTGGTCAGCACATACACCCTCAGGTTGCCCTTGCCGCTGCACTTGACAGACAGCTGGCCGTTGGTCACCGTCTGCTTGTCACCGGTGACGCAATCGGTATATTCGCCGTTCAGGATACCCGTGAACGTAGCGTTGCCGGAGATGCACACCAGTGCATAACTGTCCGTCGTGTCATCCGTATAGCGGCGCTTGAAGGCAAACGAGCCCGAGCAGCCGTCCACCGAGTACTGCCCCTTGCGTAGTGCCGGAACAGCCATGCGTATTCTGCTCAGCCGCTGAATATGCTGCGCCAGCGGATGCGAGAGCGTGGCGGCCAGGTTACCCGTGGCGGAACTGTACTCTGCAAAATCCGTAGTCTGTATATCGCCCTTGATGTATCCGCCGAAATACGCACGGCCGCTCTCCTTGAGCGCGATGTTCGTGCCGTCGTCTATACGCTTGCCTTTCTGGAACTCCACTTCCGATCCGTAGAACAGGCATGGGATGCCTCGGTGCGTGAACATCAGGCTGAGGTTCTCCGCCCATGTGCTCTGTGGCTTGGAGAAGCGGTTGAACTGCACCTCGTCGGGCGCATAATCGTGCGAATCGACATATACGACGTTCCACGTCGCGTCGTTGTAGTACTTGTCGTTACTGGGCTTGGCTACATTCCACGCGCCGGACGCGCTGGAGAAGTTCCAGTGTTCGGTAAAATCGATCACATGCAGTCCGGAAGCCTTGCTGTAGTCGGGCGTATGGTAGTCGTTGCCGCTCAACAGCGCGTTCTGCGAAGTAGGCTGCGTGCTCAGTCCGCCGCCGTCGTCCTGACCCTGCTGCCAGCATGACGTCCAGTTGGTGTGCGAGGTGCATACCGAACCTTCCATCTCCACTATATTGTCCCACGACGTTGCATCAGCGTCCCAGCTGTAGTTGCGGCTTTCCGCCCAGGTGTAGTAGAACGGGCTCAGGCACGCCTGGCCGCGGTAGAGTATCTCGCTGTATCGCGCACACACCTCGGCAAACATGTAGAACGGTGTGCCGCCGCGTTTGTCTTTCGCCTCCTCACCGGCTGCCGTAAAGGCCGGGATGAACGCATTGTTGAACGCCAGACGGGGGATATGCCCGCCGGTGTCGATACGAAAACCGTCCACACCCATCCGGATGAAGGTCGTGTAGCACTGGATAAGGTAGTTATACACTGCCGGGTTTTCGGTATTCAGGTCCACGCAGTCACCGGCTATCTGCGCAAACCAGCGGTTGGGTTCGTCCCAGTTGAAGTTGGCATAGTGGTGCCAGTAGTTGTGGCTGTCGTAGTTCTTCTTCTGTCCGTTCTCGTCCGACGAGTTCTTCATCTTCGACAACCGCGCGGCGTACTGCCGTCCGCCGTCCAGCTGCTGGTAGTTGTCGGGCAGCAAACCGCCTGCCGATTGCGTGAGCGGTGTCAGGCACTCGTCCAGACGGCTCTGGTCGGCATCCCGGTTGCGCTCAAAGAGCGGACAGAGAGTGGCTTCTCCGAAGTTGCCCGTGTGGTTGAGCACGATGTCCAGGATAATCTTCATCCCACGGCTGTGTGCCTCGTCGATGAGCGTCTGAAAACTTACGTCCTCTGACTCGTAACGGTGGTCAACCTTCGAGAAGTTCGAGGCGTGATAGCCGTGATAGTCATAGCCGGACGCGTTCTCCACAATAGGAGTGACCCATATGGCGGTGAAGCCCAGTGCCTTGATGTAATCGAGCTTGTCTATCAGTCCCTTGAAGTCGCCTCGCCAGGCCGGGTCACCGGCGTTCCTCGACTGGTTGTCCCAGCACTGGGTGTTGTTCGTCGGGTCACCGTCGTAGAATCGCGTGGTGATCACGAAGTATATCTGCTCGTCGCGGAAGTCCGTACGCGACGGAAACAGGGTACTTGCCACCACCGGCAAAACTGCGGCCAACAGAGCCGACAGGATCAGCAATCGTGTTTTCATAGTAGCACGGTTTTGAGATTATACTGTTGTCGTTATTTCAGGAAGGCGTCCTTGAATCCCAGGAAGTACAGAATGCCGTCCAGACCTACCGTCGAGATAGCCTGTTGGGCACTCGCCTGCACTTTGGGTTTGGCATGGAAGGCTATGCCCAGACCGGCCTTGCCGAGCATGTTCAGGTCGTTGGCACCGTCGCCTACGGCTATCACCTGCGCCAGTTCGATGTGCTCCACCTGCGCTATCAGTTCCAGCAGCTCGGCTTTGCGTTTTGCATCCACCACGTCGCCTATATAGCGGCCGGTGAACTTGCCGTCCTGCTCCTCCAGTTCGTTGGCATACACGAAGTCCACACCGAAACGCTGCTGCAGATACTTGCCCACGAATGTGAATCCGCCGGACAGGATGGCTATCTTGAACCCGCACTTCTTCAGCACGCTGAACAGGCGGTCGGCACCCTCGGTGATGGGCAGGTGGTCGATTATGTCCTGCTTGGCGCTGACATCCAGACCTTTCAGCAGCGCCACACGACGCGTAAAACTCTCCTTGAAATCTATCTCTCCGCGCATCGCCGACAGCGTGATGGCTTTCACCTGTTCCCCCACTCCGGCACGCTCCGCCAGTTCGTCAATCACCTCCGTCTGTATGAACGTCGAGTCCATATCCACGCATATCAGCCTGCGGTTGCGGCGGTACATGTCATCACGCTGGAACGAGATGTCTATGCCCTCTTCACGCGACACTTCCATCAGTTCCTTCTGCAGCGCCTCGCGGTCGGCCAGATTGCCGCGCAATGAGAACTCGATGCACGAATGCCGCTTCTCCGGCGGCGTATCCGCACTCGGACGTCCGCTCAGGCGCAATATGTTGTCGATGTTCAGTTGCCGGCCTGCCAGCAGTGCGGTCACCCGTGCTATATGCCGCGCATTGATCTCACGCGCCAGCAGCGTCACCACATAGCGGTCCTGCTCCTGTCGTCCCACCCAGGCGGCGTACTCCTCCTCGCTCAGCGGCGTGAAGCGGACTATCATCTCCAGCCGTGAGCAGCAGAACAGCACCTCCTTGATCATCTCGCCGCTCATGGACGGGTCATCCACACGGATCAGGATACTCAGGTTCAGCTGGTGGTGCAGGTTCGACTGACCGATGTCCTGCACATACGCGCCGTACTTGCCCAGCACATCCGTCACCGCCGAGGTCACACCGGGTTTGTCAAAACCGATGATGTTTATCAATATAAATTCACGTTCCATTTCGTTTATAATTTAGACCTGCAAAGGTACAAAAAAAATCCCACATTTGCAAGAGTATGCGGGATTTTTTGTTACTTTTTTTTAGGATTTTTCGGAAACCAGCCTCTTTCCACACGTTTCTTCTGTTCAAACAGTTCCAGAATGGACCAGAACGACGAAAACGCAAATGCGCCCAACAGGACGGAGACTATCACACTCTCCACCAGCAGTGAGCCTGCTATTGCGGCTGCGCCGACAACGGCAAACACCGGCCAACACTTCACGCCTAAATAGTATTCAGCCTTGATGACAATGGGATGAAACATCCCTATCATCAGAAACACCGACGCGCCAATCACTATTCCCGAGACATTTACCATTTAATCATTTACCATTTGGGCATTTATTATTTTTCATCTCTTCTCACGTGAACCTGAATAGATTGCCGGTGTATCGCCATAATTGTTGGAGAGGCAGATGGAGTCCGCCGTTATGCGACCGACCAGATTGGTGACAATATATTTGTCATAGGGCTTGTTGCCGGCAGTAGGAACAATACCGTCACCACTGAAACGTATCTCATCTGCTGTTTTGGTGTACCCCACTCCACTGATAACCATATCAATTGTCACCGGCATCAGTACAGCAAATTTCACATCAAACATATATATATCCATAAGCTTGTCACTGACCAGTACCACTTTGGTGCGGACATTCTCCTTGGTGAAACCCGATGAGGGGATAGTCAGTAATCCGTATGACTCATAAGCATTTTCTTTTTCTTTAACCTCCGGTTCTTCCGAAGCAATGTGGCACGAGGAGAACAGAAGCGCGAAAGCGAATAGGATGGAAAGGTGAAAAGTGAATTTGTTCATATATATAGTTTTATATTTCAAATCGTAGAGTTGCGCCGAGTTCGCGCGGTTTGCCGCGTTGCAGAAAATCGTTGCCCATCGAGCGGAAGTAGAACACATTGTACGGCGTATCGGTCAGGTTGCGTCCCCAGAGTTCGAGCTGTGCATACTTCCACTCCAGCGTCAGATTGGCGCCCATGAGCGCATAAGGAGCTTGCACGCAGTCGTTCTGCTCGTTCCAGAATATCGGTCCTGTGACATTCACGCGTGCCGAAACGGATACCGACTGCAGCCACTTGCGCCCTACTCGGTAACCGGCTTGCGCCAGTGCGTGCGCCGTGTGCTTGGGCGCGTAAGGGATAAAGTTACCCGAGTAATCCGCCATGCCGTCGTTGAAGTTGATGAACCGCGCATCGGTAAACCCGTACGACGCATCCACCAGCCCTTGCCAGTCGCCCTGCTGCCAGCGGTAGTGCAGAGCAGCCTCAACGCCCCACACGCGCGAACGCGCCGCATTAGCCATCATACGGCCTGTCGTCTTGCCGTTAGGGAAGATCGTCACCTGCTGGTCAAAGCATTGGATATGAAACGCATCCACATCGATCTTCAGCCCGTCAACAGGCGTGAAGTGCGCACCCAGTTCGAAGGTCCAGTCGCTCTCGGGCTTGTAGGAGGTGATGGCCACATCGGAAAACCGCGCATCGGCTATCTCAAGGTGCATGCCCATGTCCGCTGCCATGTCGGTCATTACCTGGTTTTGGGTGATCGTGCTGAATATCTGCGGATTATAGCCGCCAGCCTTGTATCCCTTGGCAGCGTAGCCGTACACTGTTCCCCACGCTCCGTCGTACGACACAGCCAGTCGCGGCAACACCTGGATATAGTTCGCAAACTTCGTTCCGCGTATCTCCGTGTGCACGTTCTCGTAGTCCGCCATGATCATCGTAAACCGGTAACTCAGATCGGCGGTACTCAGGTAATCCATCCGCGCATGTTCGTAATCGATACGCACACCGGCGTTCAGGTGCCAGTTGCCGAACTGAAAATGACTCTGATGATATACTGCCGCACCGGCATTGAACAGGTCAAACGTGCTCGGGATAGGCAGGGTGCTGTTGCTAATACAAATGGAGTCATCGGGAAACACCGTCTGAATACCCCGATTGGCGTTACCGAGTATCAGCTCGTCTATTCCCTCGCGCATGAACACCACCGGCGCATACATGGCGTTGGCTTTCACAAACGAACTCAGTCCTACCGTCCAGTCGTACCACTCGCACGGTTTGGGCGCACGCAACAGCGCATCCACAGTGGCGTTGTGCTGCCGTTGGGTCTGCTGCAAGGTGAAGATGTCCGCAGTGGTGTAGTCGTTGTCCATGTGCATGTCGTCGTACATGAACTGGTAGCTTGCCGACATCTGCAGCCGCCAGCCTTCATGCACATAATCAGCGCGTAACGAAGGCAGGACAGCCAGACGCTCGTAACTGCCCGGACTGTTGTAATCGATCCGTCCTGTGGCAACCGACGCGTACGGGAAAGCGCCCTGACGCACCCAATCCGCATACACCGTTCCTGTCACGCGCCACTCGTCGTTCGGCCTGCCGTCCAGCACCAGTCGTCCGCCTGCCTGCTGACCGCCGTCAATCAGCCGACCGGTATAATCGTTGCGGTAAAATCCGTCCGTCCGCTGGTATCTCGCCGCTACTCCCCATCCGAAATTACTGTTCTCACCTCTCAGCTCTCCGCTCTCGCCTATACCCCCACGGCTCTCGGCTCTTGACTGGTAGTACGACACCTGCGCCTGCACGCTGTTGGCAGTAGCGTAACTCACCAGACCGCGCACGGAATAGCCGGTCAGATCCAAAGGCTGCACCGTTCGTATCTCCATTACTCCGGCGGGCGAGTTACGACCGTACAGGCTGCCCTGCGGACCGCGCAGCAGTTCGATGCGCTTGACGTCCTGCATGGCATGGTCGTACATGTTCTTGTCCAGCAGCGGCACGCCGTCCACAACCATGCCCATTACCGGTTCGTTGATCCGGCTGCCCAGACCGCGGATATAAATGCTGCTGGTCATCGCACTGCCGTAATCGGGCATATATACGTTCGGCATCAGGTTGCTCACATCCTTGGGCGTAATCACTTGTGTCTCGTTGATCAGCCGGCTGTCGATAACGCTGACCTGCATCTGCTGTTGTGCGGCCGGCCGCTCGATACGCGATACGGACACTTCCACATCCGGCAGGGCGACCGTGTCTGCCCAGCCTTCAGGAGAAGCCGCCTCAATGCTCAGCACCGAAGCCGCCAACAACCCTAATAGGAAAAGTACCTTTGCCCGCATATTTCGTGGTCATTTTTAAATTGTCCCCATAAAGCATCACACGCATGGTGGGGAGCGGAGGCATGGGGAACTTTGATGAGCGCGAAACGCTCAGCCCGTGCGCCCCATTGCCGAACGCGGGTACAAAGGTACAATAATTTTCTTAAATAATGATTAAGATTTCCTTAAGATGCATGCGAATCCCCATAAATTGGGATACGAAGTTCGTTTACCGTGGCGTTAATCGCCAAAATGAGGGAGAAATGGGTCAGGCTCAGGTGCGAGGATATACGTATTGTACCGGGTTTGGCGGACGGCAGCAGAGCAGCCAGAATACCGTCAAGCATGGTACGCAGTTCGTCAGGCGACATCGTCATCTCGCTTACAAACGGGTCAAGATGCATGCGGGGGACAAGACCCTTGGCCTCAAAATCGCCTGAATGGCTGTGCAGCCAGTCGGTGATGAACGGACGGATAGTGAGTACGTGCGGCTGTGCTGCTTCGTCCGCATGCAGGATAAGTCCTGCTCCGCGAACAGTCTCTATCGGACGGTTGCGCGCTACTCCCAGCTTACGCCGCAGGGCATTCAGGTGCACGTCTATCGTGCCGGTGTCATACCGGAAACGCTGTCCCCACACCTTGTCGATGATTTCCGCACGTTTGCACAGGCGGTTGGGATGCCGCATCAGGTACTCCAGCATGCCAAACTCCAGCGGTGTCAGACTGACGGCCTGACCGTCACGCATCACACGGTGCGTGGTGCTGTCCAGCTCTATGTTTCCGACCTTGTAATACATGTGCGGTGTTTGTATTACGGATTGACGTAGGAGATATAACTGCCTTGTACGCATTTCCACCGTCCGTCGTTCAGCAGGATGAGTTCATCGCCATAGGCGCCGGATATCTGCCGTCCGTTTTCGTCGTACGCATACCAGTATCTGCCATGACGCACACCCCAGCAGCCGTTGCTGTAGATGTAGGGAGATTCGTCGGAATAGAAATCCAGTTTGCGTCCGCTGCAATGATATACGTCCCAATAGCCCGAACTGCGCTGAATGGCTACGTAACCCCAGGGATAGTAATAGATCTGCTTGCCGTATATACCATCTACCAGATCACCGTCCGGGTCGGCCAGGTACCACGTGCCGCTACGTTTTACGCGGTAATAGCCGTTGTACAGCAAGTTGATCTCATCGCCGTACAGGATAGAACTGCCGTTGGAGTATATATACACGCGGCCGCTACTGATACGCACCGTGCAACCGTTGCGCAGGTCCTGATAATCCTCAGTACACCACTCGGGTTTGCGGGTGGTTATTTCGTTGCCGGAGTCCTCAAACCATAGGTCATACTTGTCCGACACAACGTATTGTGCACTCATCGTGGCGCAGGTCATAACTGCGGCCAGCAGGGTATATAGTCTTGATTTCATAAGGCGGTTGGTTTGACGTTGGTTGTTTATCACTCATCCACAAATACTATGCCGTTTCAGCATTTCAGCGTGATTATATCCTGTATGCGTGTCGTATAGGCGGGACTTTTCGCACCCACATCAAACAGCTTGGCGGCATGCTCGTCCGGCATGTTCGGACTGAAGCCGACCGTGTGTTTGCCCATACGGCTGTTAATGCTGTCCAGAGCCTGTTGCAGCCTGCTGTCACGCTCACGGTCGCGCGTGTCGAACAATGATTGTTGCACGCCGATGTCCTGCTCTATGGCCAGCAGGATGACTCCGGCACGCTTATAGGGTGTCTGGGCCTGCCATTGTGCGCGTACTGCCTGCAGCAGTGCCGCTGTCATCTCCTGCGTGTTCGATGTCGGCGTCCGGAAGGTGATTACCTGCTGTATCATGCGCATGTCGTTGTTGAAGCGCGAGGTGTGCGCAAATACGAGCATCTGCCGGCATACGGAGTGCTGCTTGCGCAGTTTGCCCGCCACGTTGTCGCAGAAGGCGGACAGTGCCTGCTCCAGACGGTCACGCTCCGGCACCGGATGCGCGAATGTTCGGGAACAGGTGATGGTTTGTTTCTCGGGCTGGTCGGTGTTCTCTATGCACGGTTCACCGTTCAGTTCGCGCCATGTCAGCACGCCCGGCTGGTGCAACAGGTTTCGTGCGAACAGCTCCGAACGGCCGGCAAACTCCAGCGCGGTGGTGATGCCCGCCACCTGCAGCTTGGCTGCCGAACGACGGCCTATGCCCCATACCTCACCCACAGGATAACCGGTCAGGGCTCTGATGCGCTTGTCATCCGTATCCATGGCACACACACCGCGATAGCCGGCATAGTGCTTGGCATAGTCGGCGGCTATCTTGCACAGTGTCTTGGTCGGGGCTACGCCGAACGACACAGGCACACCTATGCCTTTCAGTATGTCCGCACGGATCTGCATGCAGAGGTGCACGGCTTCGTCCGTATCCGCGCAATGCGACAGATCCATGAACGCCTCGTCAATCGAGTACTGCTGCAGGTCGGCGGTATGGCGCGCCAGAGTGTGCATGATGCGTGAGGATATATCGCCGTATAGGGCGAAGTTCGAGGAGAAATGCACGATGCCGTGTTCGGCCACTTGCTGCTGGATCTGGTAGAACGGCACACCCATCTTGATGCCGAGCTGCTTCACTTCGTTGCTGCGTGCCACTACGCAACCGTCATTGCCGGACAGGACAACAACGGGCTTGTCACGCAGGTCGGGACGGAACACGCGTTCGCAGGACACGAAGAAGTTATTGCAGTCGCACAATGCATACATAAAATCACAGTCTTTTATCTTTCTGCTGCGGGGTCCCCGCAAACAACGTGCAGTGGGGTGCTTGATACGGTCTACAGCGCATGAATGGCATGCGTTATCACGCCCCAGATGATGAACGCGTTCTCTTCCGTCACGCGGATAGGACTGAACGCCTTGTTATGCGGGATGAGCCATGCACACTGGTTCGACGGGTCATGGCGGAACTCCTTGACGGTAAACTCGCCGTCGATATACGCCGCCACAAACGCACCGTCTGTAGCCTGTATACTGCGGTCGATAACCACCAGGTCACCGCTGAATATACCCGCGTCACGCATACTGTCACCGTCTATGCGCGCATAGAACGTCGTCTCCGGATGACGGATGAGTTCACGGGTGATGTCTATACGCTCGGTGCAGTCCGCTGCCGGTGACGGAAAACCAGCATGCAGATGTTCGGCAAGGGGCAGTTCGGGACTGCCTACCTGCGATGGAGTGATATGTGTCAGTTGGTCGTACATAATGCGGTCATATACTCTACCCTGTTTCCTACTGTGGCAAGATACTGCTGAAAAGCCTCCTGGCTGATGACAACCGTTCCCCTGCAGTCGTTGGGGTGAAAACTCAGCGACGCGGCATCTTTCAGGCGGCTGTCCAGGAACAGTATCACATGGTGCCCCGTATCGTTGATCAGGCCGAACGGACTCACGCTGCCGGGTTCCAGACCAAGGTACTTCATCATTCGTTCCGGCGAGGCGAACGACAACTTGCCGGGCGAATTCTGCCCTTGAGCCACCAGCACCTCTTTCAGCCGGTGCTCGATGTCATGAATAGCCAGGTCATCGTCACACGGAAAACAGATCAGGTAGTGCTGGTTGCCCTTGTGGTTGCGCATGAAGATGTTCTTGCAGTGCAGGCTGCCGTCGTCATGCCACCACCGCTTGGCCTCTTCTATCGTCTTGCCTTCGGGATGGTTGTACGAGCTGAACGGTATGCCGTGCTCGGTCAGGTATTCCAGCACTCGCTGCTCCCGCTCGGAAATTATATCGCTATGCATGTATTTCAAATTTTTAATTCTAAACGGCAAATAACAAATGACAAATCCCAAATCCCCAAATCCCCTCATCCCCTAACTCTCTAATTCTCTCACTCCCTCACGGTAATATGAAAACACGACTGCTTGGCTTCGTACTTGACAAATATCTTCCCTGCACGCTGATGGTTGAGCAGCACCTGCCCCAACACCAGTTTGAGGTTGTCCTCGTGCATGTAGTCACGTGTGCGCGTTACCTTTTCATACCGCATATAGGCCAGGTCGAACGTTGTGCCGTAGCAGTGGCAGGACTGCGTGACGGAGTTGATGTTTCCGCTGCGCTGCAGATACTTGATGTCCTCCTGCGTGCGCAGTACCGATGTCACGTAGAAGCGGTAGTGCGGCAGGCCGTTGCGTTGCAGGATGTCCGCCCATTCGGCGCCTATCGCGTCCAGCTCGCGCTTGGCGGACGGAATCAGGTACGGCACGGAGTGAGTCAGGCTGTCCACGATATAGTTGTCGGTGTTCTTTATCTCCACCAGCTGCTTGCGCATGGATGCCGCGTCCGCTCTGTCCTTCGGCGGACGGGGCAGGCCTATCCGGCTTGCCACCTCATGCTGACGAGACTGCAGGTCGTTGAACTTCGCCTTGTAGCTGAACGTCCGTCCGGGATACCACACCATGTTACCCGGCTCCGGCATAACCTCCGGTTGCGTCTCCTCGCCGCCGCTGCTGCAACGGACGATATTGACGACCACGCCTATCAGGATACACAGACCTATTCCGTATAGTATGACGCGCTTGCTCATGTCGTTTATTCGATATTCTGAAACTGAACGCAAAGATACAACTTTTTTTTCATATTTGCAAAAAAAATCCTCCTTTCTCTTGCAAATATGGGATTTTTTTTGTATCTTTGTGACCGCATTTTGACAAATAATCAATTAACGCCATAATACAAATGAAAACAACCCCTTATACCGACGTGCATATCGCACTCGGCGCAAAGATGGCAGAGTTTGCCGGATTCAACATGCCTATCCAGTACCCGACAGGCATCAATCAGGAACATATGATTGTCCGCACAGGCGTGGGCGTGTTTGACGTGAGCCACATGGGCGAGTTCTGGGTGAAAGGCGACAAAGCTCTTGACTTTCTACAGTACATCACCACCAACGACGTCAGCAAGCTCGAGGCGGGCAAAGCACAGTACACCTGCATGCCCAACGGACAGGGAGGCATCGTCGATGACCTGATTATCTACAAGTATTCGACCACCAAGTACCTCATGGTGGTCAATGCCGGCAATATCGACAAGGACTGGGACTGGGTGAACAAGCAGAACACCTTCGGCGTAAGCCTCGAGAACGCTTCCGACCGCTACGCCCAACTGGCCGTACAAGGCCCGAAAGCCACCGAGATGCTCCAGCTGCTCACCGATGCCGACCTGAGTGCTATTCCCTATTACTCGTTCCGCGAATGGTCATTCGCCGGCGTACAAGGCGTCATTCTCAGTAACACCGGCTACACGGGAGCAGGAGGATTTGAGCTCTACTTCCCCAAGGAGCACGCCATGCAGATATGGGACGCACTCTTCGAGGTCGGCAAGCCCTTCGGACTGGCGCCCATCGGTCTCGGAGCACGCGACTCCCTGCGACTGGAGAAGTGGTACTGCCTCTACGGCCATGATATCGACGACACCACATCGCCTCTGGAGGCGGGACTCGGATGGATCACCAAGCTCAATGCCAAGGACTTCATCGACAAGGAGTTCCTCCTCAAGCAGAAAGCCGAAGGAGTGAAGCGCAAACTCGTGCACTTCGAGTGCCAGGAGCGCGCCATCCCGCGTAACGGCTATGATATCTGCGACGCCGACGGCAACAAGATAGGCCACGTCACATCCGGAATCATGCTCCCCGATAGAAAGGTCGGAATAGGCATGGGATACGTGCTCGTCGCCCAGGCGGAGAAGGGCAATACCATCTATATCAAGATACGCGAAAAACTGCAACCGGCGACGATTGTATAGGCTGGAAAAGCAACTCCGCTATACGATTGTGAAAAAAATTGCCGATTTATTTGCAAATATCAAAATATTTTCGTATCTTTGCAACCGCTTTTGTGCGCGCTATTTTTTGCGTGCTTTTGTAATGTCCGGTCGCTCGGGACTTCCCCAATCTCCGGAATAGCAACAACAGCTACTGAAAAAATAAACTAAATTAACAATATGGCAACATTACAACGCATTCGCAATCATGGTGTTTTCCTGCTGGTGATAGTGGGTCTGGCCATGCTTGCATTCATTTTGGGAGACGTCCTTAACTCCAGCAGTTCGTATTTCAACAAGAGCCGCGAGTACATCGGAGAGATTGAAGGACAGAAGATTCACTACACCGAGTATGAGAACGCCGTAGAGCAGCTGACCGAAGTCTATAAGATTGAGTCAGGCCGCAGCGATTTCGATGAGGACATGCACGCTCAGATTCGCAACCAGGTTTGGCAGATGATGGTGGCCAAGTACACCCTCCAGAACCAGGCGGACAAGATTGGTATGGACATCACCGCCGACGAGCTCTATGAGCTCTGCGCAGGTGCCAATCCTCACCAGCTCATCACGTCACGCCGCATGTTTGCCGGCCAGAACGGACAGTTCGACCGCAACTACCTGATCAACTTCCTCGCATCCATCGAGATTGATGCCGAGAACGCTGAACAGCAGGCTAACCTCAAGCAGGCCAAGAACTACTGGATGTACTGGGAGAACGCCGTACGCCTCACCGCTATGCAGGAGAAGTACGTCGGCCTGATCCAGAACCTCGTTACAGCCAACAACCTGGATGCCAAGTATGCCGCACAGGCCAAGCAGACCAAGGTCAGCGTGGATTACGCTGTCAAGCCCTACTACACCGTGGCTGACTCGCTGGTTAAGGTTTCCACCAACGATATCCGCAAGATCTACGACGAGCGCAAACAGCTCTACAAGCAGACACCGAACCGCGATATCGCATACATCACCTACCCCATCGTTCCGAGTGAGGCGGATTTTGAACTCGCTCTGAAAGCCATGCAGGATATCCAAGAGGAGTTCCGCACTACCGACGAAGTGGCGCTGGTAGTCAACAGCAACTCCGACATCATGTATGACGGTCGCAACTATTCCGAGCAAACCGTTCCCGAGGCATACAAGGACTTCGCTTTCGCCAAGGGCGCTAAGAAGAACGATTTCATGGCACTCTTCTACGACGAGCCCACACGCACGTTCCGTATGGCACGTATCATGGACTGCGGCTATAGCACACCTGACTCCGTTCAGCTCAAGGGTATCGCTACCCAGGAGGGCGAAGAGGACCAGGAGTATGGATGGTTCGCCGAGACCGACCTGCAGAAGAACATCGCTGAGCCCGCATTTGCTGGCAAGGTTGGTCAGCGCTTCACCGTGGCGCTGGGTATGGAGGACCGCACATTCGAGATCACCGGCCTGACCAAGGCTACGCCGAAAGTCAAACTGGCTATCATCGAGCGCGAGGTTACACCGTCCAGCAAGACCTATGCAGCTATCTACAACCAGGCCAACCAGTTCGTTGTCAACAACGCCAACGAAGAGGCCTTCCGCGCTGCTGCTGCCGAGGCACAGATGGAGATCGAGACCGCTACCAACCTGCAGAAGATGGCCAACAAGGTGGCTGACCTCAAGAGCAGTCGCGCTATCGTACGCTGGGCATTCAATGCCAAGGAGGGTCAGGTCAGTGACGTCTTCGAGTGCGGCGACAAGTATATCGTTGCTGTGCTGACTGCTTGCCACGACGGCGAGTACCGCGACTTTGAGGATGTGCAGAGCACACTGCGCTACGAGGCTGTCAACCGCAAGAAAGCCGAGTATATCAACAAACTCATTGCTAACGCCAAGTCCCTGCAGGAGGTGGCTGAGCTCATGGGCACCGAGGTACGTCATATCGACGAACTGACCGAGGATTCCCGCCGCTTCGGCAACGAAGGCATGGAGCCGGCAGCTATCGGTACAGCGTTTGCTACCGCTGCTGGCGAGATGTCCAAACCCGTTCGTGGCAACCAGGGAGTGATTGTTCTCGTTCCTGCTGACGTTCAGCGCGCAGAGGCTGAGGTGGACTACAAGTCGGAGATCGCTTCGATCAACGCACGTACAGGCTACTCTATGCCCTACCAGCTTATCAACAACCTGGAGCAGAACGCAGAAATCGTTGACAACCGCGCTTCCTTCCAGTAATCCGCACACATGACACCTGCGCAAGCACGCGCAGGTTGTCTCACACCAATAAACAAGGAGATGTGTCCCACGACGCATCTCCTGTTTTTTTATCGGATGCTGATTATTGCCGCAGCCTTTCAGCTGCCGTTATCACCGCTGCCTTTTCCGGTAGTCTTTTTTCAGCAGCCTCACGCCTATGGTCCCTAACTGGTACAGCCACGGCTTCAGCACGCACAAGTACCGTCCGTGCTCCACCATCTCTCCGCCGAACTCGCTCTTGAAGTCCCGCACGCCGTACGGCACGCCCGGCTCACCGGCACCCATCATGTCGTACCGCGCACATCCGTGTGCGTGCGCCCACTCCATGCCGGCCCATGTCGCCATCACCGACGGATACTGCTCCTTGTATTCCGCATTCAGCCCGCACTCAAACCACTCGTACACCGTCCCTTCCGCAGCATTTTTGCTGTTGTCATCAATTATTGTGCTGAATTCATTCGCCGTTCCGTCTGCCGGATTTTTTGATGTTTTTCGGGATGATTTCCAATCATCTTTTTTGTCAGGCGATGATTCTGTATCGCCCGATACAGAATCGGAGGATAAGGGCTGGTTCTGTAGCGAAAGCTCGCTTCCCGGTACGGAATCAGTGCTTATACTCGAGGCTTGCTGCACGCAGCATGCCGTATCGCCGCTTTTTTGATTATTAATTTGACTACTGAAAATATTTTTACTATTTTCGTTTATTATTCCTATCGCAAACGGCTCAAACAACTCCGGCATCGACGCAAACAACGCATACGCCTCCGGCGACTGGAACCACGTCCCGGTCGCACTCTCCCGCACGAGTCTGCTCCACTCGCCGCGGTCGATGTCCTTATATGTCACTATCCGCACCACGCTCGTATTGACTGATTACCGGTCGGCATCACCTGCCAGCAGGAGCACTATCCACGTCAGCAGCGGCGAGAAGAAGAACGACAGCAGAACCCAGCCCAGCGGGTCGCGACGGCGGTTCTTAGCCATGCGGTACGCGATGTATATGCGTACGAAGAACGTCCAAAGCAATCCGAGCAAAGCCACGCCTGCCCAGAACAGTACCACTCCCGTTGCAGTCATTCCGGCCAACATGCAAGTCACAAAGTCCTGCAACGATGTCACTATTGATTCCATAATCTGTATGTTCTTTATTGGTTATTGCTTGCTATATTGTTTGTCTGCACCGCGCTTGAGCACCTGTGTCATGCAGTGTGCGGCGCCGTAACCTTCTATCAGGCTCTCCAGCGGTATCCACTCCACCGTCACGCCGGCATCCGCCAGACGTTTCTGCAGGCTCTCGCTCTGACCGGCCACGGCCATTATGTGCCGCGGAGCGATGGTCAGGTAGTTGTTGGCGTAGTGCATCTCGTCTGCGTAGTCAATGGGGATGATCGTGTATCCCCGTCCGCGTATGTACTCCACGAACGGCACCTCTCTCTCCTGCAGCGTGTAGGGCTTGGTGCCCGGTTCACGCACATAAATGTCGCAGGTGTTGTACTCCGGCTCACCCGGCCGGGCGTTCAGACGGCTGCTCACCATCGTGCACAGGTCGCTGTCGATGATGTTGAAGTGCGTGTCCAGGTGCATCTGCATCTGCCAGCGTTTGTGGTCGCGCACCACCACTACCGTGTCATGCCCAAACGCGTCCGCCTCCATGATCTGCCGTATGCCCTCGTCGTTGGTGCGCATGCCGCAGCCTATCAGCGCTATTGTCCCGGCAGGGATATAATCGCCGCCTTCCAAGCGTCCCTCGCCTTCTATGCGCAGGATGGGCTCCACACCCAGGTGACGGTAGCACAGCTCGATTATATCCGTCTCATCCGCACGTTGCAGCGAGTTCATATGGCAGATGATATGTCCCCGAGGCGTCGTTATGCTCTGGTCGCGCGTGAAGTACAGGTTCATCATCGGGGCATGGATGTACTCCGCCTCCACGCCGGTGTTGTTGTCTGTCGGCAGCAGACGCACGGTCGGTTTCAGCAGGATGCACCGTATCATATCCTCACGGCTCATCTGTCCCAGCACCTCTTGCCGGTACTCCTCTGTGGCATCGCTGTCGGCATTGGGCAGGGCGCTTATGTCATAACGGAGCGCATTTGCAGCCAGCATCCGCAGCGTGTCCGGCGACACCTCGCTGAGTATGCCGGATACGGTATGCACGCGTATGCCGTTGGCTTCCAGCATGCGGATGTATCCGCGATGCTCCTCGGCGGCTTTGTCCACATCGAAGTAGTGGTCAAACAACCCTGCCGACGGATGAATCACGCCGTCGAACAGCTCCTGCCCGGGCGTATGCATCAATATGTCTCCGGCTCTGTCCCACTCCGCTTGCGGGTACTCCATCGCACATACCTCTTGCGCCTTCTGCCTCGCGCATCCCGCCAGCATCCCCGCCAGCACCATCGCCCCGATTTTCAAGTAATACTTTTTCATAATGTATCTCATTTACCAAAATTTGAAATATTAAATTTGAAATTTGAAATATTAAATCCTAAATCTTAAATCCCCATAACCCGTAACCGATAACCCCTAACTCCCTAATCCCCTAACTCCATCTCTCCCCTTTGAGAGGGGAGTCGGAGGGGTGTCCCTAATTCCCTCACTCTCTAACTCCCTAACTCCCTAATTCCCTAACTCCATCTCTCCCCTTTGAGAGGGGAGCCGGAGGGGTGTCTTTTTCTGGTTGATGTCTTGGGGTCAGTTCTTCTGATTGATTAGGTTCACCACCACTTTCACCATCGTATCTTTCTCCTCTGTCCGGCTCTCCGCAATCATCAGTGTCAAAGCCACAAGTGTGTTGTCCGCAATACGTTTCGTGCCGTCCTCGCGGTACAGAATACCGTTGTTGTTCAAGAACCACAGGAACAAGGTAGCCGCAATGCGTTTGTTGCCATCCGAGAACGAATGGTTCTTTGTTACCAGATACAGGAGCATCGCCGCTTTCTCTTCCACGCTTGGGTACAAATCCTTGCTGCCGAAGGTCTGATAGATCTGGCCTATACTGCTCTTGAACGAATCGTCTTTCTCGTTGCCGAACAGCGTACTGCCGCCGAACTTCTCGCGCAGCGCGTCAATGGTCTGCATCGCATTGTCGTACGTAGCACGGAAATGCTCTTCCGGCGTGGTCTCTTTGACGGTCAACCGCTCGTAGTCATAGTTATCCAATGTGTCCAGCGCGTACGCGTAATCCACCACCACATCAAAGATAGCTTGCGTCTCGTCGGTGTTCTCAATCGCCTTGCTCTGCACCGTGCGCCCCACAATCTGCACCAACTGCCGCAAGTCCGCCAACTGCTCCCGACGAATCTTGTCATTGACGGCATAGCCTTTGATGAGAAAATCCTTTAAAATTTTTGTCGCCCAACGTCTGAATTCAACACCTCGTTTAGAATTAACTTTGTAACCTACGCTAATAATCATATCCAAGTTGTAGTAGGTTACCTCATGACGCTGCGTTTGCCCTTTCATGAAACCGTGTGGAGTGGTAGTTGCAAAAAATGCAACAACCTCTTTTGGCAATAGTTCCTCTGTCTCAAAAATGCGCTTAATGTGACGTGATATTACAGATTTATCACGACCAAAAAGTATAGCCATCTGGTCTTGTGTCAGCCACACCGATTCATGCTCCATGCGCACATCGAGTTGCACGGTGTTGTCTTCTGCGCGATAGATGATGATCTCGCCTCTATTTTCAGTGTTTTCTGCGTTCATTACTTTTTCTTTTTATTCCCTCACGAGTGGTTTGCATTGGGTTTGCGCTTGCGCCCAATCAAAGCCATTTCCGATGAGAACCAATCTATTCATGCGAGTTGGGTATTTCTGGTATCGCTTTTTTATTCTTTTCCCTCTTCTACTGCCTCTTCCAATTGTAAGAAATGGTCAAAGTCGGACTGATATAGTTGGTCCTGTACAATGCGGAATTTCTCAAATTCCGTCTCTGCTTTCGCTTTCGCCAGTTCCGCAGAAACGCGTCCGGCATCTTGCAAAATCTCCGCATCCCAAAGCGTGAGGAATCCGTTCAGGCGTTGCTCCCAATCCGCCATAGTCATCGGAATATGCCGTGTGGCCTGCACTTCTGCCAAATCAAGATATGCATTGACGATTCGTCCTAAAGCCTGCAACTCATCTTCCGTCAAATAGTTCTTCGCCACAACCACATCGTAACGATGTATCTTCCCTTGCGGAGCGCCTTCCCAACTCGTCAAACCCATATGCTCTTTCTCCGCGTCGGCACGCTCATAAATCAACTCGGCTGCCGTGTGTTGATGAATAGCATAGTGCAATTTGTTCTGTACAGCAGCAAAGAAACGTTTTGTTGCAGTGGCATTCGGGTCATAATCAATACTGGTAGCGTATATATCCGTTACTTTTTGATAGAACCGACGTTCGGAGAGGCGTATCTCACGCACCTTCTCCAACTGCTTCTCAAAGTAATCTTTGGTGAGTATAGTACCGCCTTTCTTGAGGCGCTCGGAATCCATTACCCAACCCTGGATTGTATAGTCTTTGACTATCGCATTAGCCCATTTGCGGAACTGCACGGCACGCTCATTATTGACCTTGAAGCCCACCGCTATAATCATTTGCAGACTATAGTGTTTCACCTCACGACTCACCTGACGCGTACCTTCCGTTTGAACTATTAGAAAATTCCTAATAGTTGCCCTTTCGTCTAGTTCATTGTCAGCATAAATCTTCTGAATATGCGCATTGATTGTGGGTATTTCCACGTTGTACAACTCCGCCATGAGACGCTGCGTGAGCCATATATTCTCATCTTGGTAGCGCAGTTCGACACTCTCAGGCTGGTCGCCTACCGCGCTGACAAATGTTAGGTACTCCGCTGCCGATGAGCGTAAAGTTATTTCTTTTGTTTTTGCCATATACTATATTATTTGCGCATGCGCCTAATCAAAGCCATTGCCGATGAGAACTAATCTATTCATGTCTTACGTGGATATTACTCTATTCCTCTCAGGTTTGCTTGCAGCTTGTCTTCCCTGATTATTTTGGGTGCTGCTTTCCCTGCGAGGATGAGAATCTTCTTCCCGTTCCGGTAGATATGCAATTGGCGTGAACGGACAACAGCAGTCAGTTCCGAGTCATTCTCTATCTGCGCCCGTATGGCGCTGTATTCGCCCTCCGCATCAAACAACTTCCGTTGCAAGTGCGAACACATATTGGTGGTGTCTATCATTCTGTTCTGTATGACTTGAGTTCAAACTGGCATTTCTAAGAAGAACTCTACGCTTGTTTATAGTATTATATATTCACATAATTTATTGCACGTCCGTTCGTATTCATCCGTATAGGCTTTTAATCTCTCCTCCGGCTTTAATGAACTATTTTCTCCTGTTAAAATTTCCTGCATCTTCTTTACTCCATCCTCACATATTTGATGTATTACTGCTTTGCATTGAGGATAGTCACGGCATGCTGCCATGTAATAAAGCTGAAGATACTCACGCATTACAACTACGTATTGCTGCGGGTGTAAACGGTTAATAGGAATGAATGTCTTATAGATGATTATGTTATGATTCTCCCTACTCCTTTTCCCGAGACATAAGCCGTCGATATTCAATAGTGATTCATTTGATAATTCCGGATCTATTTTTTGCAACTCTTTATCGCTGGCAAGCTTCTCCCCTAATGAGATTGCATAGGCGTTCCTAATCAGGAAATACATTATTCTATCCTTTTTAAATTCCTCGTCGTCTATAAACCGTTCGGCATATCTCTGTAGGAAATGCGGTTGGAACACACTTATAATCAAACCATCGCGTAATGTATATATGTTTCCGCCTATTGCCGGCACGATAATCTCTTTGCCTTCTTTTCGTTCTACCTCACAGAAAATGGTTGCTTCCGGCTTATCCCATAACGAATGCTTTTTCACGATGGCAAGAAAGAAATACGCATTATGACTTTTAGGATGTTCCCATCCATATACATGTCTTACCGGATATCGTGAATCTGCTGTTTTGCGTGCAAGCTTACCAATCGCAGGTTTAACCACCTGCTTGAAGTGCTCCATTACATCGCCAAAATCGCTTCTGATTTCGCGATATATCTCCTCATATGTCATTGAATGGACGAACATACACTATCATTGTATTTGTTTATTCCCGCAAGCCATGCGCCAAATCAAAGCCATTTCCTATGAGAACTAATCTATTCATGTGCAATAGTTTAATAATACTGCTCAATATACGAATACGCTTTCTCGAATACCTCTTGGTCTTTGAGGCTGTACTTTATCCACAGGATAGTACGAAGCTTCTGCTTGATTTCGCGTTGTGCTGTGATGGACTTAAAGGCATCATTAAACTTACGCACAATAGCCACTATCTCTTTGTCAATATCGTTAACGATGTTCTCTACGATAATCGGCGTTTCGGGTGTCTTAATGGATTCGAACAACTCTGTCAAAGCGGCACGAGCTTGCATGCGGCGATCAATCGGGTCGTCGTCTGTTGTTGCCTTCTTTTCAGCTTTCAACAAATCCTTTGCAAGTTCAAGCAACTGCTTGAGAAAGTCTATACTTGTTTCCAAACTCTGCTCCATCCGCTCACGCAGTTTCTCCAACTTCTCCACAAACGGCTGATAATTGATATCTCCAATATGGTTTTGCAGACGCAGACGCAACACTTGTTCCAATTCTATCGAACGTTTCTTTGCTTCTGCTTCGGTTATAGCCTGATTGATTATATCCGCGTTCACGACCAAATCTTCCAGAGGCGTACCGATATTGATAGAGTCGATGCTATTATGTATCACCTCAATGGTTTTGGCTCCAAGTAGCGTCCAGATTAGTGATGGTCCGTTGCTTATCGGGCGTATGCTCTGATAAACACCTGCCATCCATGAATAATCGTCCTGATACGGGTCAAGTGATTTATCCGGACTAACGATCTCCCAAGCACGGCTCAGACGAGCAAAATGCTTGGCAAAATCCGTCTTCACTTCTTCATTACGCAGACATTGTTGCGCAGCTTGCAATCCTTCCCACGCGCCAAGCGTACGGTCAACTCCCGGGAAGAAACGCAGACACTCATCCATGAATGCAGGTATCTGTGCACGTATTTCGTCGATATTCTTTACAACAGTCTTGATGCTTTCTTCATCAAATGCAAGCGACTTGGCGACATTATCGAACACACCGACAAAATCTACTATAAGACCACACTGTTTATCATGCGTATATTTGCGGTTCGTACGGCAGATGGCTTGCAGCAACGTATGGTCTTTCATCGGTTTGTCAAGGTACATACATTGCAGAATAGGCGCATCAAAGCCTGTGAGTAGCTTACTGGTAACGATAACGAACTTCAGCGGCGACAGCGGGTCACGATATTGGTCAAGAATACGCTTCTGCTCATCGCGCGAGAGTTGATAATCCTTGTAGTCATCGGCTTTGTCGCCGTCGGTATGCATCACAATTACGGTCTCATCATCGCGTCCGAGCAGCGTGTCAATCGCTTTCTTATATTTGACGCAGCACTCGCGGTTATACACCACCACTTGTGCTTTCATGCCGGACGGCTCAACCGAATCGCGGAAATGCTTAACGATATAACGGCAGACTTCTTGAATACGTGCATCCGAAGTAAAGAACGCCTCAACCGATGTGCGGCGCACTAACTGCTGACGTTGCTCCTCATCTATTTCGTCTGTCAGTTTGTCAAATTCTTCCTGTAGTTTCTGTTGGTCAAGATGGAGCGTTACAGGAACGGTTTGGAAGTTCAGTTCAAGGGTTGCACCATCATCTACGGAGTTCTGGAATGTATATTTGCTTAGATAGCCATTTGTATCTTCTTTTGCGCCAAATGTATTGAACGTGTTATGCTCACGTTTGTTAATCGGCGTACCGGTCAAACCAAAGAAGAACGCATTGGGCAATGCCTGACGCATCTTGCGTCCAAGGTCTTTCTCTTGCGTACGGTGGGCCTCATCCACCAAGAGGATGATGTTATCGCGATCGGACAGCACATGGTCCACATCGCCGAACTTAAAGATGGTGGTGATAAGTATCTTCCGTTGGTCTTGTTCGAAGAAACGCTCTAACGCTTCTTTCGAACCTGCCGATTCAAGATTCGGTATCTCTGCACGCGTAAAGTCGCCGGTTATCTGGTCTTCCAGATCAATACGGTCATCTACGATAACAACGGTCGGTGCTTGCAGCTCGTTCAGTTTGCGCAACTTCTGTGCAACAAACACCATCAGCCACGATTTGCCCGAACCTTGGAAATGCCATATCAGACCTTGTCTCGGTCCTTTACGCTGCGTATATGTGTTTCGCACGCGCTCAACGATTGCATTACCGCCAAGGTATTGCTGATAACGGCAAACGACCTTGATGGCTCGTCCTTGTGTATCAGCTGAGAATACGGTATAGTATCGATATATATCCCATAACCGTGCAGGATTCATCAGATGTCGGAAGTTTGCACATGTAGCTTCCAACGTATTACGCTCACGGTCCTCATTCTCATACCATGGTCCCCATTTGGCTGCCGGAAGACCTATTCCGCCATACATCAAATCTCGTCCATCAGAAGCAAACGAAAGGATGTTAGGCACGAACATTTCTGTGATGGATTTCTGATATTGTACGATATTCTGCGCACCGTCAGCCCATGTTATCCCGGGACGGAAAGGCGATTTGATTTCGCCAATCACCATCGGTATGCCATTGATGATGAATACCAAGTCCAGACGCTTTCCACCATCTTTGCTGGCACGAGGATACATCCATTGGTTGGTAACAATACAATAGTTATTGTCGGGATTGTTCTCGTCAAAGAAACGGATGTTGATGTTCTGCCCGTCCTCACCAAACGGGAACGAGTTTTCGTCAAACAGCAACCGTCGAAAAGCACGGTTGTTTTGCACTAATCGGTCTTGCGGCACGGATATCAGCAGCGTACGCAGTTTGTATATCACTTGTTCCGCTTGCTCGGCAGTAATAGGATTTAGTGCGATGAGACTATCCTTGAGCCACGGCTCAACGAGTACGCTCTCTTTCGGGCGCTCTATTTCCTCTGACGGGATATATCGCCATCCGCACTTCTGTGCGGCATCAATGAACATTTGCTCAATATGAATCTCCTGTAATGTTCTATTAGCCATTGTGTTGCTTAGTTATCTAGTGGTTTTATTTTTATGTATCCTTATTTTCGATATTCCAAAAAAGAAATATAATCCAATGTATTTCAGCCGCTTATACTCTATTTGCCATAAAATTTCTTTTCGATTTCTTTTTTTTATGGCATTACTTTCTTGGTTGTTTCCCCGAATCGGATTCGGGAGTAACAGAAGAAATATTGCATATCTCCTCCGCCATGCCGTTGAGTGCGACACACTCCGCGCGGCTTACATGCCGCTTCTCTGCATCATATTCCCATGGCGACAATATCAGCACCTTGCCGTCCGCTACGGCATCAAATATGCCATCAGCAGGCTTGTAATAGTCCCGAAAGCCGTTATCCGCCAGCAGGATGAACGGCAGCCCTTCTTTCAGCAGCACCTCCTGCACCATCTTTTCGTACTGGCTGATGAACGGCGATACCATCACTGTCCCTTTGCGAGCTGCCAGCACGCAGCCGTTCATATAATCCCGCAGCTTCGTGTTATCGCCGTGCTGCTCGGCATCCTGCACCCATATACTCCTCACATGCACCGGCGCGAACTGTGCCGCATCCAACAGTGCTATGTTCCCCACTCCGCTGTATGTGCGCCCTGCTATCTCTATGCCCTCTTGCACGCGGAAGAACCCCGGCATCAGCCGTTTGGTCGCCAAGCGTTGCGGGTTCATGTCGATGTAGCGGATGGTCGCCGGCAGTTGCCTCCGCTGTCCCATCGGGCGTATATGTGGCATCTCACCAAATATCGTTGGTAAGTTGGCGTACTCTGCATCGCTTATCAGCCCGCGCAGGGCTTCCGCTGTCTCCCAGAGTTTCTTTGTAGTTTTCCCCGAATCGGATTCGGGGCCAATGGAAGAAAGATAGGAATACGCCCGCCCTGCTTTCTTGGCACCTTGCCAGAAACCACGAACAGCGGCATTGATACCCCGAGGCATCTGTCTTTTCACATACCATATGGCATGCAAATGATCTGGCATGAGGCAATAATGGAGTATCTGTATCTCGGGATAATGAGCGGCATTTGCCATCTGATAATCCAGCACTGCGCGCCCCAAGTCTGTATATTCTACTTTAGATTGGGCTGGGTCATTATCTGGTATAACGAGCGACCCGAGCAATGGCTGACGGTCTGTTACCGTCAGTGTGACATGATACAGCCCAGCACCTTTCCATGCCTTGCCGGGTTCCTGCCATTGCCATCGTTCGTGATTGTCAGTCATTATCATTTGTTTGTTTCTTTCTTTACATTCCCCGAATCAGATTCGGGGTGTCCATTACTGGTTAATCAAACTGCGGATAACACGGTCAATGGATGCAATCGACTCCCGCAAAGAAGCCTTCGTTGCCTCGGCTTGGGTATATATAGCTGCAAACTCTTGCTGCTTTTCTATTGGTGGAACAGGCATATTGATAGTATACAAGTCCGATCTTGTCAAACTTGGCAAAACGCCTTGCTTATTGAAGTAGGTAAAATCAAATAAGCAACACCACTCATAAAAATACAAAGGATCGAGTATCGACGTGTCAATATTAAGGGAGAACGCCGTATCTACAGCCCAATATTTTTCCTTTACAAGAATAGGACTATTAATGTTTCCTTTACGACCAACAATAATGGTATTTTCAGAGAATAGATAATCCTCTGCATATCCCATAATACCTCCGCTACCATAGATAGGATATGGTCCTTCAGAAAGATATTCGTTAGGATAAGCCTTGCCATTTAAAATGGTTAAAACATCTTTCCAAACTCGCATATTCTTTTCTTCTCCAAACATCTTTTGGAATTTGGCTTTGAGCATATCGTCGGTAGTTGCAAGCAGTTGACGGTATGCCTCTTTGACGCGATATGCCGCCCAAAGTTTATCCGCAAGAACTTTCTGTTCTTCCAATGACGGAAGATCAAATTCGTATTCCATTAACATATCTTTTGAAATACGCTTGGAGTTCATACCATCTGCATGTTTATTGGCGTAAATCCAGAATTTATCTGTATTCAAAACAAGAGGTAATACTTTTTGTGCCAATTCTCGGTTAACGCCAGTTTGTGCCTTGCAATCTGCTTTAACACGAAGAACAATAGAATCTCCTGATGTAATACCATTAAAATAGATCACACCTGCACGCCTGAGATATACATTACGACGGGCAATTAAAATATCGTTCTTTTGAAAAGCTTTTGCATTTGTAGTAAGCAATTCCA
>Ga0310690_10002633_pt1 | contig 28832 bp, 66 predicted proteins | sample AusTroGonzalo_MG_2_FD_207661 | JGI IMG/M metagenome (GOLD analysis project Ga0310690, IMG submission 207661) | Bovine rumen microbial communities from tropical cattle in Woodstock, Queensland, Australia - Gonzalo_04 (v2) (version 2) | ecosystem: Host-associated > Mammals > Digestive system >...
GTTCTCTTTTTATTACATTCAGGAGTTTAGAAATTATGTAGAGAGTATTCAAGTGTATGCATGTGGAATCATGATGGATATGATATTGAGAAGTGATAAAGTAGTCATTAATATTTGGAAATATGATATTTTTTGTATATCTTTGCAGAAATAAGAATAGGATATAAGAGATGTCGAAGAAGATAAAGATACCTTTGGTTAATAAGAGGGGTGCTCTTCATGATTTATTTCACGAGCATCTTGAGGATGAGTATAATTACGAGATGGAGTTATATGAGAGTTACTACGAGGAGTTATATGGTGAGCATATTGACTATGATTGCATATGGCCTCCTACTAAGGAAACTCGTAATGGTAAGAACAAGATAATGAATATCTTCGAGGAGTTTTGGGGAGAGTATGATAGAGCCAAAGGAGTTATGGAAAAGGTCAAGGGTGACGAGTATGACTGTGATGGCATTGATGACGGCAAGGAGATATGGTTTTATTGGGATTATGCTGACAAGGGCAGTAGGATTGAGTTCACTAGTATGAGTGAGTTTAATGAGTTCTGTGATAATGAAGGTTATCAAGTTGATTCTGATGTTGCCACGTCCATTATGTACAGAAGGATAAGCCATGCATGTTTAGACCCATCGTTAAGGGAGGATGGTATCATGAAGGTTATTGCTGAGGAGTCATATGGTGATATGGTATATGCGGCAGTACCTGTTCAAGAGTTAAGTCAGTGAGTTTATTGAAAGGAAAATTATATAGAGGGATGTCTAATTTAAGTAAGGAATTAAAGAAGTTATTTTTCGCTACTTTAAGGCGTAAGGCTGAGGAGTCTTCTAGGGTTAGTTCATTGGTATATTCTAATGGTTATGGTAGTACGAGTGGTATGGTCAACATATTTTTCTACGAATGGTCAGACCCTTATAGGACACCTAGGACATTTTACACTTTGGCTGCATTTGAGAAGTTTTTGAATGATTCTCGGATATATTTGGCTTATTGGCAGCGTGATATATTAACTCATATGAAGTACAGTTATGTATCTTGCAAGAAGGGTGCAAAGGAGCTTATTATCAAGAGCACTTACATGGATTTGCGTAAGTATCTTGAGGATGAGGTTACGCATTCTATTCCTATGGGTAATGTTCAGTCTTCTAGTATGGGGTATGAACATGAGAGCAGATGGAGTGAGGATGGCATGTGGTATGGTTGATGCTATTTGTACTTAAATAAGTACAAGTGGGGGTATGATATGAATACTCTTTTTTTGATATTATTTCATATTTATAGATGAAGCATATTCTTTCCTCGGTGTAGGGAAGTGGAAAGGCAAAAAAGTTTTTCATAGTAGTAGTTTAAGGATTATCTGTCGTGAGACACGTAATCTGCGTATTTTACTAAAAGATTTGTGTTTTTCATTTTAGTAAAAAAAAGGGGATGGGTATTGTGAAATACTCATCCTTTCCTTTTATTCATATCTAGTAGTCTAGAATGTTGTATAGGTATAAATATTCTAGAAGTGGTTATTTTTCCATTTTACATATAGGTTTTTTATATGTACTTAAATAAGTACATGTCATAGTTATTCAGTGTCAATAATGTTTATTTATTGACGTTATTGTAACATATATGATTGGATTATGTTTTTCTAGTATCCGCTTGTGTCTACTGTTAGGTATTCTAGTTCTGGATACTTTTCCTTAAAATGGAACTTGAGGTAGTCAAGTTCTGAGTCTGCATAGAATCCGCAACTTTCGGAGAATGCTCCTAATGTCTTATTTTGGAACGTTAGGATACCGTTTACCCTATCAATGTTTTTAATCCATTTAGTGGGTTGATTAGGTTCATCAATTCTGAAATACGCCATGATATTAAATGTTATAGTTATTTTCCTTTATATTCATAAAATCTTAGAATATAACTATGCAAAGATATCAAAAATATCTTGAATAACCAAATAATTTAACGATTATTTAGATATATTGTACTTAAATAAGTACATCTATGCTTTTATTATAGTCTAATATCTATCTATGGTATCAGAATGTAAGGTAAATCGATTGATTTGTTTACACTTTGAAAAATTTCCTTTTGTGCATGGGTAACACTTTGCAAAGTAGATAGTTACTTTTGCTTTCAAAGTGTTTCTACTGCATTAATAATTCTGTTAATTTCCCACTCTTCGAGTGTGTATGCTGAGCAGAATGGGTCAGTTTGGTTTGAGATGTTATGGTCAGGATACCAGTGTACCATAACATATGCGATGTCATTTGGATTGACCTCAATCATTCTGACATACAAGCTGTCTATTTTCAGACTATTTTTATCGAATGTAATGTTTTTGTTTTCGAAGCGAGACGTAATTGAATCAGCCAATTGTGCAACGAGTTTGAATGCCGTTGCATTTGGCTTATAGAGTTGCAGTCTTGCTTTCTTTAACTCTATGCTATTGTTCATATTACTGAATTTTGGTGCAAAGATACAAAAAAAAGTTGGAATAACCAAATAAAATAGGAATTATTTTTTTCCCTTATATAATAATATAATAAGGTATATATGATAATTTGTCAAGAAAGTGGAAAATTATTATTATCTGAGCGTATTTTTTTGGTTTTTTCTTGGTCATATTAGGGATTTTTCGTATATTTGCATCGTGAAAGAAATTAAATCAGTTATTAACAATTAAAAAAGGAGTTAGTTATGAGCGCAATGATTGAGATTACAAGTAAGGGTGCAAGTTTTGCAGAGAACGGACGTAGAGAGCGTGCTTGGCATGGACTTGGACAAGTGGTAGATGAACCAATGTTCGTTAAGGACGCACTGAAGCTTTGCCATGCTGATTACAATGTAGGCTTGCAGCCAGTGATTGCTCTGAGTGACGAGTTACGTAATGCTATGGACAATGGCGAGTTTATCAACGCTGCAATGTTGAAGGGTCTGCTTGTGGACAACACTATGGCTACAATGCGTCTCGATAGCAACAAGAGCCTTGGCATCGTATCTGATAAGTATGGCATCGTACAGAACGAGGATGCTTTCAAGTTCGTGGATATGTTCTGTAGCGGTAAGTTCGCTGAGAGAGACAACACCCCAGTTATCGAGACTTGTGGAGTCCTTGGCAATGGTGAGCGTGTATTTGTTACCGCTAAGTTCCCAAAGAGCATCGTATTGGATGCCAAGCGTGATGACCTCGTAGATATGTACGTAGTGTTCACCACCTCACATGATGGCACTGGTTCAGTTCGCTGCATGGTAACTCCAGTACGTGTGGTTTGCAACAACACCCTTAATTGGGCTATGCAGAACAATATCGGACGTATCGCTTTCCGTCACTCTTCGAAAGTTATGTCACGTCTCGATTTGCTCAACGCTGAGAACGCAGAGTTCGCTTATAAGGCACTGAATGTTGCTGAGACCTACTCTAACTCACTCGCACAGAGTTTCGACCACTTGCGCAACATCAAGTTGGCTGAGAGAGACCTCGATAACATCATCGCCCAAGTTGTTTTGGCTCCAGATGCTGCAAAGGATTTCTTGGAGAATCACGACATCTATAGCGACAATATCAAGACTCGTGGACGTAACATCTTCTTAGGTGTTAAGGAGTGCTTGGAGAGTGGTGTAGGTCAAGAGGGTCAAGAGCGTGGTACTGCTATGTGGCTGATGAACGGAATGACCTCTTACTTTCAGAACGAAGCTACAGAGCGCAGCGAGGAAATCAAATTCGATAGCATCTTAGATGGTAACATCTACAAAAAGGTACAAAAGACATTTGACCTTTGTCTTGCAGCAGCCTAAGAAAATTAATCCCCACCTTAAAAAAGTGGGGATTTTTTTGGTCGATTGAAAATAATTTCGTATCTTTGCATTGTTAAAGATTATAGATTATGGCTAAGCAATATCATATAAGGGTATATATTCCCACAGAGAAAATTGGGTTAATCATGAATGATGCGGTTGATGCCCATGTTTTCAGACTGAATAATAGTTATGATGGTATGAATGGTATCATTGCAATCTATGATGGCTATTGCAGTAGCAAGGTATTGAAATTACTCATTTCTCTTGGGATTACATATTTCCCATTGGATAACTATGAGGATTTCATTATCACTTGCCCAAATTGTGGTGAGAGGATTAATGATGATATGATATTAACCATATATGATGAAAAACTATTGAGTGGCTATAATATCCTTTGTAATAGGAAAGATTGCGGCACACAAATGGCTGATGTTGAATTTATATTGGATTAAGTCATGGACAAAGAGAGAGCAAAAGAGTTTCTTTTAGACGATGATGATAACGGAAAAATCTATATATCCAAAGATTTGCAGAAATTATTGGATATGAATGGAAATCGTTTGATTGGCATTTTCGCAGTTCTCGAAACTGAAAGTGGTGATACGCTTATGCACATGGATTGGGCTTATAGCGGAGAGCCTATTATTATGGGTAGGTTTCTCCATAAGGAGTTTTTTTTGGGCGCAAATAGTCATCAAGAAGTTGTCCATATATAAAGAGAATGATTGTATTGGATTGAAAACAAAGTCATATTCACCGAGATATGTGATGTGGGGATTTATCTGTAATGGTAAATCCCCATTTTTGTAAATAAAGTGGAAAAATATTATTATAGATTGAAAATAATTTGGTTTTTGTTTGGCTAGTTCGAAATAATTTCGTAACTTTGCATCGTCAAACAATTAAAAAGAAGATTAGATTATGGAAAAGATTAAGGATTTGGTTGCTTACAGAGGATTTCAGTTTGAAATGAATAGATTGAGCAAAATCACTTATAAGGGCTTTGATAAGACCTTAAAGGAGATTGGCATATCCTATATAGGCAACTGCAATCACTCTACTAAGTTAATGCACAATGAGCATTTGAATATGCTTACCTATGGCATATATTTGGCTTCTGCTGATGCGTCTAATATCAACGTATGCCCCAAGAGTTCGAATTGTCGTGAGAGTTGTTTGGTGGGTAGCGGTTATGCAAAGATTGATGCGCTTAGCGGTAACACAAAGGTGATTGATTCGAGAATTACCAAAACTCGCCTTTTCTTTGCCAATAAGCCGTTATTCATGAAGTTGCTTATGATGGAAATAGAACGTGCAAGGAATAAGGCTAAAAGGCTTAATATGGAGTTTTCGATACGTCTTAACTGCACGAGTGACATATCACCTTTGGCTTTTAACGTTGATGGTAAGAACATTTTGGAATTATATCCAAATGTATCTTTCTATGACTATACAAAGGTTAAGAACTATTGGAAGATAGCAGAGCGTTATAGTAATTATTATTTGACATTCAGTCGTGATGGGTCTGCTGAAAATGAGCAAGAATGCTTAGAGTGGCTGAAAAGAGGTAATAACGTTGCTGTGGTCTTTGGTGTGACAAAGACAAGTGAGTTGCCTAAGAAATGGAAGGGTTATGAGGTTCTTGTGGGTGATGATTACGATTATCGAGTTTGGGATAAGCTACAAGTTGGAAAACAGATTGTGGGACTTATCTATAAGGTTGGAAAGAATGACTTTGAAGTGATTAACGGAAAGCACCATTTCAAGGGAGTACCAAAAAGTCCATTTGTGATTGGTGTTGATGATAAGGATTGTGAGTGGTAAATAACTCACAATCCATTTAAAATAAATTGAAAATAATTTGGTCAATTCAAAATAATTTCGTATATTTGCATCAACGAAATAACAATTAAAAGGAGTTTAGATTATGTATGAAGCTAGATTAAACGTTGTTAGAACTACCGATAACATTGGTTATGGCAAAGGTCTTTATGGTAATACAGAGGAAAAGGATATTACGGAAAAGGTCTACCTCCGTGATTACGACAATAGGGATGAGATAGCCCCAATGGGTATCAAGGCAACATTAAGGGTCGTGAAAGTTGACAAGCATGGTAACGCATATAAGAGAAGTGTCTTTGACATTACCATCAATCGTTACTATCTTAATTATGTTGCGACGAAAGATGGTTTGAAGAACTATTACTGCACATTCTATATTGACACTTATGCTTATGAGTTCAATCTTTACGTTGATAGCGAAACCAACGAGGTAAAGGATTACACACTTGAAGAGTGGGATGATAAGTGTGGCTTTGAAGATAGAGTAGATGCAGATAACACCTATAAAAAAGGTTGTTACGAGTTCGTGTCATTTGCAGAATACATCAGTTAGACAATATGAAAGACAAGGTAATAGAGACTATATACTACATATTACTGCTATCGTGTGTCGTTTGCGGCACATGGGCGATATATTGGCTTCCTTAACATATTTTAACCCCTAAGATTTGGCTCTTAGGGTTTTTTTTTATATCTTTGCCAAAAATAAATTAATAGTAAAAATGGTAGAAAACGAAAGTAAAATTTGGGAAAAGCATTTAGGTAAGAAGATTGGTACTGAGAAACTTTCCATAGAGGGTTTTAAGAATCAGATACCATTCGAGATTTACGATGGCTATGCGTATTGTGAGAACTATAAGGGTCACAGATACGATATGGAATATCCCACATTGAAAGCGGTTAAGGAGAGTGAGGAAATGGCTACGACCATTTTCAATTACATCAACGAGATAAGTGATAAGAAACTTGAATCAGTTGATGAGATTGGTGTTATTCATTGTTTAATCACATTCAACACATTGAAATGCGATGGTGTTGAGATTTTCCCTGAATCTAAGGAGGTTGCATAATTATGGTAAAGTTTAGAATACGATGTAATTTCAATGCATCTTATGAGGTAGAAGTGATGGCAAATGATGAGGGAGAAGCCCTAGAAAAAGCTACCAACATGGCAGAAGATGCTGATAATAGAGAGTTCGTTATCTATGGACAAGGTGAATCACAGATAATAGCTAGGGAGGACATATATTAACTACTTGGTTTTAAAAATAAACTTTTAACATGAGGGGTTGATGGCTTTTATGACCATTGACCCCATTTTTCGTTAATAATGGTTAAAAAACCAGAGATTTTCCACAATTTGTTTTGCCAATTCAAAAAGATTTCGTACCTTTGCACCAAGAAATAACAATTAAAGGATTAGAGATATGGACGCAGCAATACAAGACATTAGAGCATGGGCAGACAAGTATGGCGATGATGTTTGTCTTAACAGACTCCTTGAAATCATGCAAGAGAGAATGAGAGATTCTGTGGTAATAGACTTGGCAGACGAACTATGGGAATATGACCATTGATTGTTAAAGCAGGTTAAAAAACCCACAAAAATTTGGTTAATTCAAAAAAAGTTCGTATCTTTGCATCGTTAAAGAAACAACATTATTAATTAATTTAAAGTAATAGGAGATTAAGTAAAATGAAGAAGAGTACAATTGACGCACGTGTACGTGCAATCGCAGAGAGTGGTAGTGGTAAGGGTGTTGGTATGCCAAAGTGGTTTACACTGCCTCAGAACAGAGACAAGCGCAACCTCCACATTGCCGTATGTAAGCACCTTACCGAGTTGTCGAATAAGTATGGCAACTATCCCATCACGTACCTTGTGTATTTCGCAGTAGGTAAGAACGCACATCGTGTGCCCACTTTCCTTAGCGGTTACACCAAGTTCGACGAGAAAAAGGCTGAGACCATCTTCTCATGGCTGAAACTTTTCGCAAAGCACCACAAGAATGAGAAGTTGTTCCGCAATCCTAACGTGGCTCATGCTCTTTGTCGCTTCTACGACAAGTACAGCACCAAGACCAAGGATTTCAAGGCTGCACTCGCTGCATCCCCATCCAACCCAAAGATTGACGTGAAGAACGCTAAGATGTCAGTCGAGACCCTTGGTATCGCCAAAACTGCCAATGCTGAGAAAATGGAGATGGCTATGGCTGCTGCGGAGTAATATAAGTTGGGTGGGGTGAAATAATCCCCACCAACTTTTCTGAAAAAAAAGTGAGATTTTTCTTGGCTATTCCAAAATAATTTCGTATCTTTACATTGCTTAAGAATTAAGAATTATGGATATTTCAGTATTACAGATTGTGTCCCTTGTGGTTGTGATTGGTGTTTTGGTTGCAATTCCGCACATCGTCACTCACTTTGGACAGAAGAAAGAAGAAGTGAAGTAGTTATGGGCACATACGAAACAGAGTTGGGTTACATCGTAAGAGAGACCCTTGGTGGTTTGGAAGTCACAGAGGACGATAAGGTCATTTGCACACTCGATGGCAAGACCCTCGAAGACTATCGTGACGAGAACGAAGATATTGATGATGATGCACTCGAAGCAGACATCCGTGAGGCGGAAGAAGCAGAGGATTTCTTAGCCTATCAGAAGGAATACTGCTAACAAATGCTAATGAGTGCAAATTCCTACAAAAAAATTTGGTAGTTACAGAAAATCTTCGTATCTTTGCATCGTGAAACGATAACAAAACATTAATTAATAAAGTAAAGCAAAATGGGTAGTGGACAGAGACGCTTGGACAAAGCAGTAAGAAACAAACGAGTGGTTGCAATCCCCACGAAGAAAATAGGGGACACTCAACTCTACGAGATTAAGAAAATGAAGTAACGGCTTAATCGTGGCTCAAAGGGGGTAGTTAGGTCAGGAGATAGTCCGCACCTCCCCCAAGCCGATTGCCGTTTTCAATTAAATGTCTAACCAATCAAAGCGAGAAGTAGCATGGAGAGACCTCCGCCCAATTAAGGGATTTAACTTAGTATTATTATTTTTATTGATTCTTATTTTAGTATAAACATATAAATTTCATTACGCATGATTAGAGACCGACCTTGAATAGAAAAGAATACGCATATATATAGGACATATTTATTTTTCGTGAGAGGGGTAGGAAGTGTCGCCCCAATAGAAAATGGCTGCAATCTCCCTCTCACATTTTGCCTTGATAGCTCAGTTGGTAGAGCGGTCCCCTGTCATGGGGAAGGGTCGTAGGTTCGAGTCCTACAAGGGGTACGAAATGCTCGTTTTTCCATAAGTTTGAATTTTAGGTTTTTTAGTTGCATTGGGATATGTTGTGAAACATGTCCCAATTGTGTTTTTTTAACACTTTTTTCTTGGCAGGTTCGAATTTTTTTCGTATCTTTGCACCACAATTAAAAAGATAAGATTATGAGTGACAAATTAAGGAAATTGCAAGAGAATGTAGAGAACATTTTGAGAGAGAATGAGTTCTATGACTATGAGTTAGATTTTGACACTGACCTTGAGAATGTTGTATATATTGAGATTAATTGGGGAGACTGGAAGCACGACCATCTGCGTCTTAGACTGATAATGGAAAAGTATTCATTCTTATGTGCAGGTGAGGTGGTAACTGAAGAGGATGGGTCTGATTGCTATTCAGCCGTTCACACTTATATATGTGGTAAATAACAATTAAAAAGGGAAGATTATGAAGAGATTATCTATTATCCTTATGATGGCATTGGTTGCATCTATCGCCCATGCAGAGGAAAAGGTATTTGTTACTCATGTAACATTAACGACCTACAATGCGGTTAAGGGTCAGTGTGATAGCACTCCGCTTATTACTGCTGATGGTACAAAGATTGACTTGAAGAAACTCAAGGATGGTAAGTTGAAATATGCTGCTGTGAGTAGGGATTTGCTTTGGTGTATGCCCTATGGTAGTATAATCCATATCGAGGGTCATGGTGAATTTGAGGTGAGAGACACCATGAACGAGAGATTTAACCACTATATTGACATATTGCAACATTCTTCTCAGCAGAATTTCAAGAAGAATAAAGTAATGATAATAGTTGTTAAAAAGGGAAAGAAAAAGGGATAGGAATTTGGTGGATTCAAAATAATTTCGTATCTTTGCAACGTAAAACATTAAATAAGGAGATTAAAAATGAAAAAGTTAAATCCAGTTGAGTTCGCTATTAAGGTAACATCATTTCGCAAAAAGATTCGTGAAATATGTACCAAAAAGGGATTGGAATATCCATCAGATAGCAAGATTTCAGAGTATATCAATGATTGTGGTGGTCTCGATTGTGCCTTTGACATCAACGATTTCATGAGCGATTATGAGACTAAGGATGGTGTTTTCCGTGACCCATTCATTGACTTCAAGGCTGAAATCGACAAGTATGATTGGGCAGATAAGCCAACAGAAGAGGAAATGCGTGAGTACATTACCGAGCATGGCTACGATGTTAAGGGTTTTCTCCGTCAGCGTACCATCAAGCAGTATAACCCACTTGAGCGTGAGGTGCTTATTGCAACGCTGAAAAACTTGAAGCCTTCTCAGATGGTTCAGTTATGGAACAAGTTCGTTGAGGAAAGCGCAGTATATGGCGAGGATTCTTATATCTATGACCTCAATGATACAGATGATTTGAATATGCTTCGCAAGAACATGACACCATCTATGTGGGCGTCTGTGGTGGCTTTACACGCTCGTTACGTGCAGTGGTTTAACCTCAACGATGGCAACATTCAGAAAGTCGATGAAGAGGACATTAGCGGTGTGCTTATCGCCTATTGGAGTGACATCTTCCCTCGCTTCTTGGTGTGGGGTGAGTGCTACAAAAAGATTTGCAAGGGTGCTGACGAAATCTTCTATTTCGATAGCATTGTGCGCCCAATCTTCTGTAAGTATCTTGGATATGAGTATGACCCAACAAGGGGTACAATCGAAGAGGTTAAAATCGAAAAGTAATAACTTATGTGGTTTGGTTTGTTCATAATAATTTGTATTGGTGTGATGGTGTGGGACATCGCAAGTGACCCACACTTCACATCTAAACTAAAAGAATTGGAGGAGGATTGATTATGATTAGATGCTACAACATGTTACCTAAATTGGAAATGATTACAGATATTAGTAGGGGCATATATTATATTGGAGGTCCTGAATATCATCCAAAGAGAAAAAAACTCAAAGGTTATCAAAAAAATCGTAAATAATTTGGAATTATCAATATTTATCTATATCTTTGCATTATGAAAACGATTGGAGAGTGCTTTAAACAAGCGATAAACAATAATTTCAGAAATACGACGATTGGTCGGAATTCAGAAAGTGTGCTTAATGCTCTTAACATTGGTGTTAAGGGTAGTGATAATATGTGTGTGCTTCCAAAGGTCGAAAAGGTGGAATTAACAAGGATTGATGATTTGCATGACAAGTTATCATTAACTTGGAATGACTATCACACTGAGGGAGTTGTAACATGGAGACTATCAGCCAATAAGATTACAAAGGCTATGGTTTTCTGTGGCATTGAATAGAAACAAAATCGAATTTTTTTGTTATTATAACCTCTCTCTCGTCTGTGAAAGATAAGGAGAGGTTTTTTAATGCCCTAGTAGAGAATTTGGTATATCGGTGGAACTTAAAATTCTACGTCTATGTCTGTCAGTTCGAATCTGACCTAGGGTACATTAATTTTAATCTCCTTTTGAGTGGAAAGTGTTAAAGATTGTTTCAATCCTGACATTTTCCACTATTTTTTTGGTAGATTCAGTTTTTTTTCGTATCTTTGCATCAACAAATAAAAAGATTAGAATTATGAGAGATTATCAAGAAAGAATTTACGATGCAATCACCACCAGGAAGAATTGGGGTGGAAGCAATGTAGTGATAAACACAGAGAATGGTATCACTAAGGTTTGGTTCTATGGTAACTTGATTGGTGTTGTTGACCACAACAAGAAAACCTACAAGTGTGATAATTGTGGCTTTACCAATGCCGCTACTACTGCTCGTATTAATGCTATTGTAATGGCTTGTGATGATTTGGAATATAAAAGAGTGTAAGTTATGAGTTATATTGTTACGACCATTGGCACTAAGGAGTCACAGAAGAAACTTAGTGAGACACAAGATAAGTTACTCGCTGACATCAGAAAGATTGTTGGTGGTAGGAAGTTTATTTTCTCTGACGCATATTGCAATAAGGTACACCCAAAGATTGGTGTTGGCGAAAGACCTTATAGTGTTATAACAAAGAAGTATCTCTATGTGAGTTGCTTTGTTCAGTACACCAACAATGAGGATAACACAGAGTATGGCCCAGTGATTAAGAAGTTCCCAATCTATTATAACCGATTGACTGGACGTTCTGTTGAGAAGATTGAACTTGAAGATTTGTTCATCTCTGACTTGAAAAAGATTCTCGATGAGATTAAGTTCTATCTTTGGTGGGAAGCAAATGTGCAATACCCAAAGGTCAAGGCAGAGTATGAGCAGTTATATGCCATGCACTTGAAATATCAGAAGATGAAAATAGATTTGAAGTATGACCCACAAGTTGACGATGATGAGTCAATGTCAATGAAGAAAATGGCAATTGTCATGCAAAAAGATGAGTAAATAGATATTTATATATGGCTTGAAACTTTAGAGGGAGGTTTCAAACCATTTTTAAGGAGATAACCTTTTTAAATCATGTGGGTTTGGTTATTGGGGAGTAACCAAACCCTTTCTTATTCTCCATATATGTTAAAAACGTTAATTTGCTTTGTAGATTGAAAATAATTTCGTACCTTTGCATTGTTAAACAAAAAAAGATTAAGAATATGAGCAATTCAAAAGTAAGAAAGCAGTTAGAAGCACAGAGTAAGAATGAGAAGTTGCTTGCAGCCTATAAGAAAAAGGCTGACTTGCTCTTGAACTTTCAGATGTGCAAGGCATATTATAAGGATAGCGGTCTTTCTATCCTCGGTATCGTGGAGAAAATCCTTAAGGCGAAGTATAATCAGCCGTGGCAAGAGAAACTAATCCATAGGGCTTTAAATGGCGCTAGGGGCAAGACAAACGCAACCATCACTATTCCTCAGTTCAAGTATGAGAAGAAAGTGCATGACATTCTTGCTGAGTTCGTTGAAAAGAACTTGGATAAGATGACAAATGAAGCATCTAAGAAAGGAACGTATCCTCTTGCGTTTGTGGAGTTAATAGAAAAATATTCATAGTCGTAATCTTTTTGTTTTGACGTGGTGACTAGGTAATCAATCAAAGCCTAGCCACCACTTTTTTTTGTTAAAAACCCTTAAAAAATTTGGCTATGTGCTGGGATTTTCGTATCTTTGCATCAACAAATAACAATTAAAAATTATGGCAGCAAATATTCAAGCATTTATCAGAAAGTGGAATGGTCGTACTTTAGAGGACGATGGTTGCTACGTATCAAAGGAGTTTCATTCATTTCAAGTGGCTTTCTTCAACGCTATGCGTAAGATAGCAAAATCATTGGGTGGTGAGTTGGTCAATCAGTCTTATGGTCACTATGATATGAGTGGCTTTATCAAGCGAGGTGACAAGTATGTATATTTCAGTTATAGCAATTGTAGCAATCGCACACACGTTGAGTTGAAAGCACGAAGCATATATGATTATGGAGCACTTTGCCCTATGCTTTGCAGAACGGCTGCAAATGAAAAGGACTATCGTGGTGGTTCAAATAATTGGACATCAATGGAAACTTGCGAGAGAGAGATTGAGAGACTATTAAACATGGAACATCATGGCTAGTAAGGTAACATTGCATATCTATTGGAGTGATGGCGTAACAATTGAGTTGCGCCATTTCCCAACAGATAAAAGGGCAAAGGAATATGCTAAAAGAAATGGCATTGTTGATTATATGATTGATTAATATGAATAAGTGTTATATAATAGTATTATGGCATAATGGTATACCACATTTCCTACAAACCAATAATAAGATGGCTTGGTGTTACTTCAACGATACTAAGGCTTATATTAGGTTAGGGTGTGCCATCAATGCAGCAAAGAAACTGAATAGAAAGTATGTGAATGATAGGATTTGTATATATCACATACCTTATTCCATGTCATTCAGTTCTTGCGACTTTGTGCAAGGCAAATTCAATAATGACTTGGTACACGAAATAAGGAAATGTTAAATACGTTAATTTCCTTGGCTGATTAAAAATAATTTCGTATCTTTGCATCGTAAAACAAAATAACAATAGCATTATGAAGAAATTTATTTGGTAAAAACAAAATCGTGGGTCAAAACATCATCAAGGTTCTGCGCAGATTGGTGATGGTGGTGCAACAAGAAGATGGCTAATAGTCCCTGCGGCTGCACTAAGCAAAGAAAATTTGACGATAATACGTCCTGTACGATAGTTTTCAAATTGCATCATCTTTCCCACATTTTTAAAATATAAGGTAAGAATGTGTTGAAAGATGGGGATAGGCATCCATCGCAAAGAGGGGATAAGGTTCGCCTCAAACAAACCCCCCATGTCTTACCTTCCGATATATCATTCGGTCAATCTCCTTTCTAGCCTCATCTGTTAACGAGAGTTAAATCGTAACGGATGAGGTAATTTTTATATTAAAAAATTTGGTAGATTCAAAATAATTTCGTATATTTGCATCAGAAATAAAAAAGATTAGAGATTATGGGAATGTTTTTCAACAATGACAAAAAGCACTACTGCGGAAGATACAAGGGTATTGATGTATGGCAGTATGGTAGCATGATAGGAAATAATTGGTATGGTGATTTCTACGTTACCATTCCGAGGGGAGCAACAAAGCGGAACATGAAAGTTAAGGATAGTGTTTGCCGTTCTCTCGATGCCGTTAAGGAGTATATTAACAACCATTTGGAAGAACTTAAAAAGGAGAGTGCAAAATGAGCGTAAGGAGTGGAAAAGAAACAAAGCGTACCCCAATGGAACTTTATAAGGGGTATCGTGTTATCAAAGTGACGAAAATCGAATATCATCGTTCTATGTGGAATCCAGAGTGTTTCGATAAGAATCGGATTGACCACAAAGAGGTACATTTCGATTTCTGCAAAGAGGGTAACGAGAAACTCCCATCACAAGATTATAATGTGCAAGCAAAGAACGTTGAGGGTTGCAAAGAAGCAATAGATAAGTTCCTCAATGGTGATGATTGCGGTAATGGAGAAATCTATTACACTCATGCGGAATTTCAGAAGTATGTTAAATCACCTAATAATAAGTGTGATTATGGCAACGGCTACGATTCCCTTATGAAAGTAATGCGAGAGCACAAAAAGGCTGATAAGCGTATGAAATGGTTTCTCGAAGAGAGATTGCATGACGCTAATTTCCATACCGCAGCTAGTTATTTGAGCGATTGTGATTATGATGGTTTTGAGCAGTTTGTGGCTAAAGATTGCCGATTCCATGAGAAGTTTGAGGTATATACTCACACAATGCGCAAGGCTATCAAAGACCCAGAGAGATTGGAGGCACATATCCAGAGTGCGATTGAGGAATATTTCAAAGAGCACAAAATGGATGTCGGAGATACATCTGTGGAAGTGAAATTCTGTGAAGAATGGTAACTTTTGCACACTTCTGTTTGGTTAAGTATGTGAATGTTTGATTGGGTGGTGTTGAGAGACATCACCCAGTTTAGTTTTATTAACACTTATTTCTTTGTCAATTGAAAATAATTTCGTATCTTTGCACCATAATTAGAAAGATAAGAGATATGGCTAAGAAAAGTAGTGAGAAGGTTCAATTGGTAGGCTATGTAAAGCCTCGGTATGGTGCGCCAGGTGAGATTGTGGCATACGCTTGGTTAACGTTTGATACTCCAGAGGAAGCAAGGGAGAAAGGCGTGTCAAAGGTGCAAACGCATCAATGGTGTAAATTTGAAGTCAAACCAATAGTATAAGCAATATGACATATAGTATGACAATTGAATATAACAACTCAGACCCAAAGTATATCAATGACATTGCAATTTGGGGTGATGTGTTGGACACTCTCAGACATAGATTAGACCAATGGACAATTAGAGTTCACATCTATAAGTGGTCAAGCAATAACAGATGCCTTGGGCATAGGTGTGTTACAATGGGCAATCTTTATTTCGTGGCTCGTTCACCAACTGATAAGGTTTTATTATGAGCAATAAGAGAGCAATGGCACAACGTTATAGGGAATATGTTCAAGGTTGGGCATATATCCCCATTCAAGACCTTCCAAAGTATGAAAAGGCTTTTAAAGAAGTAATTAATATAAATTAAAAACAATGAAAAAGAAAGTTGGAGTTTTTGGTTACGTATTTTCATTCTTGATTCCCATTGTGGGAGTTATCTGTTACGCTGTACAGAAAGATAAGGTCGATAACCCTAAAACGTATTTATGGTGCGCCCTTTGTGGGTTTATCTTGAATTATATCCTCTTGTCAACTTAACAAGTGTTAAAATCTCGAAATCATTTGGTGGTTTCGAGATTTTTTCGTACCTTTGCATCACAAATAAAAAGGTTAGGAGATATGGAGAAGAAAGTAAAGCAAATCTTTAAAGATAATAAACTCTCTTATGATTGGGAGATTAATAGTGAATTGCCTTGTGTTCTGTTTGTATATATAGAATGGGGCGATTGGAAGCACGACCACATCTGTTTGAATAACATAATGAAACAGAATGGCTTCCACCTTGTGGGCGAGGATGTAACAGAAGAGGATGGCTCTGATGCGTATAGTGCAACTCATATATTCATTGGAACAATTTAAAAATAGATTAATAGTATAGCATAAGATTATGAATAGAGAAGTAATATTAGTTGAGATAGTCAATAGTGCTGATGCTTCAACAGAAAAGTCAAAGACATTCACTAAGACAGAAAAGGCTGAGAAGTATTTCGAGGAACTTGTTAGGAAATGGTTTCCAAACATTAAGCAAGATGAACTTGATAGTTCTCTCGATAATGGTTTCTTTGACTTTAAATTAAGTTGTCGTGGTGGAAAAGAATTGAAGAGTGTTGTCATTAAGGAAATAACATTCGATGAAGATTAATAAAAATTAACGAGATTCATTTGGTAGTCTCGTTATTTTTTCGTATCTTTGCATCACAATTAAATAAAAGGAGATTAGATTATGATGTTCAACAACAAATTCAACAAGGACAACACTATTCACTTTGATGTAAATGAGTGGATATGCACAGACCCAGACGAATGTCAGTTCTGCCGTAAGATTAGCGACACAGAGTTTGAGTACATTCAGTTAAAGAATGACGATTTGAAGAAATTCGTTGAGACATTCCACTTGGGCAACAAGCATTTGCTTTCAGTGCTGAATGACCGCACCACCATTGCTGATTGGTATCAGAGTGAAACAGATGTGACTGAGTATGACGCAGACGCAATTGGTGAGTATCTTTCCCCTTATGGCGGTATTCTCGATGGCGTGACTGATGATGTCGAGCGCAATCAGATTATTGCAGAGTGCATTTTTGAAACTGATAATGTAGCAAATAATTGGTATGAGTAAATATCGTATCACATACGAGGTGGAAATTACTCAACCAGAAGTATGCGGAAAAGGCGGATGGAAGATAATAGAAGCTGAAAATGCTGATGAAGCATTGAAGAAGTTCAAGAAAAGACCACCATTCGCAAAAGGTTGTATTAGTTTCTGTTATACAAAACTTGAAGTCAAAGAAGAAGTATGAGTAAGAATATTAGGATATTGTATTATGTGGACACTGACGATAATACAAAGGGGTGCATTTGCGCTATTCCGTCTGATAAGGATATGCGTGACCCAAGTGTGAAGTTAGCGATTAGCAATGAAATAAAGTCTGTATTTGGAACTAATTCTATGGCTTCCATACATTCAAATGAGATTGCAAGTTCCATTGTGCATTATAAGTATGCAAGCATGAAGAACTATGAGTTCGGCATTGAAGAAGTGCCACTCATTGAGTGTTAAAAATGTTAATTCCCTTGGCTAATTCAAGGGAATTTCGTATCTTTGCAACATAGAATTAATAATAATTAAAAAGGAGAATAGATTATGGCAAACTTTAGAATTTCAGTTGACATCACAATGGGAAAGGATTTCGTCATTGAAGCGGCAAACGAGGACGAAGCAAGAGCGCAGTTGGAAGAGAAGCTTAAGAATAACCCTTATGCATGTGCAGATAGGTTCGATAGTTATGTGGGTTATGACATTGTGGATGTGTGTGAGGACAATTGAATAATAAAATCAGATAACTATGGCAAAGGAATTGACAAAGATGCGGACAATCCGCACCACACAAGTTGAGGTACGCACCTCATTGAAGAATCGTGAGGAGACGAATAAGGCTATCCGTATGGAGATTGAGCCTATTTGGACACCTAATGTTGAGGAACGCTCTGAACGCCTCAGAAAGCTATCTAAGGCACTTGTGGAGGGTCGTGCAAAGGTTCGTGACTATCAGAAGCAGTTGCGTGAGTTGAAACATGAATTGAAGGCAACCAATCGTGCCTATGACCTCAAGAAGAGTTAATAATTCTTAAATATCAAGATAAATTGGGTTAATCATTTGGTTAATCCAATTTTTTTTCGTACCTTTGCATCAAGAAATTAAAAAGATAAGAGATATGGTAGACAAGAAAGTATTTTTGCTTGATAAGCAGCATTATCGTAAGGAACAAGTCGAGAATCTTACAGAGAAGGACTTGGAAGAGTGGGTAGCCGAAGAAGACTACGAGGACAACTACAGCATTATTAAGATTGATGCTAATGGTTACTCTACACCAGAATCAGCCATTGATGGTGAAGGTGGCGGTTTCTATGACATTGAAGACTATTATGTATTCTCATTTGGTTTTTAACTATGGAAGAGTGGAAGACTATTGAATGGAATACTCGTTATGAGGTTTCAAACATGGGTAGGGTACGCAACAGAGGCACTGGTAAGATACTTACTACCAACCCAACGAAATCGCATAAGAAGCCCCAAGTATGGCTTTATAATACCTATCATGGTACAACTTGTGAGTACTCACTTGATAGGATTGTATATTTCACTTTCAATGGCATATCTGCTGAAGCAACATTGAAACGTGTATATCATCGTGATGGCGACATCATGAATTGCAAATTGGATAACCTTTATGTAAAATAGTAACGCAAGATATGAATTATGTAGTTAATTTCTTCGCTGAGGAGATTCCCAATTATTCAAAACTGATTAGGGAACAGAGTTTGAAACAATCACCAAATGGGGTGTATATTAAGAGAAACAAACGTTAATGAAATGTTAAATTCTGGGATTTCTTTGGTTATCTCAGAATTTTTTCGTATCTTTGCATTACAATTAAAAAGAGATTAGATATGGTTAAGATTTCAATGTTTAAAAGAGAAGATGATGGGGCTTTGCTCGTCATTTGGAGAACTCCAAAAGAAAACCTTGTAGGTGAGGTATATAACAATGGAGTTGAGAAGCGTGGAAAGTGGGATATGAGAGCCACATTCTATGTTGCTGATTGTGATGCTACCGAACATCGTGTTCGTGAATACTTTGGATTTATAGGTGCAGAACCATATTGGAGACGTTGGGCATAAAACTATTATGATATGATAGTAATTAGAATAGGTTTAGGACAAACCCCAAGTGGGAAAATCCTTGATAGGAATACGCAGTCTTATATTATTACCGCAACTCGCAATGAGAAAGAGGCTGCATTGAGGTATCACGATGAAACGAAGAAGCCAATCTTTGTTAAGGTGAATGGCAAGGCATATCATAAGATAACGAGAGAGCAATTAGTTAATTTACCCAATAAACACGGAAGGAGATAATAATATGGAAGAGTGGAAAGTTATAACGTTCAATCCTAACTATGAGGTATCGAACAAGGGCAGAATAAGAAATCGTAAGAGTGGTCACATTCTATCTACCAAGCCTACAAAGAGCCATAAGCACCCACAAGTATTCTTGCATGGTAATTGTGGTTGGTTTGTTAAGGCGCAGTTTACTGTGTCTCACATTGTTTACGACCATTTCTGTAGACGTTATGATTTTGAAACCACTACTGGCAAATATTATACTCGTATTTGCCATCATGATGGTAATATACTGAACAATGAAGCATCAAACTTGTATAGGAAACGTTAATTAAATGTTAAAGTTCTGAAAATCTTTGGTCAATTCAAATTTATTTCGTATCTTTACATCGTTAAACAATTAAGAAATAAATAATAATTAAAATAACAACAACTATGGGTGAAGATGATAGATACCCTTGGTGGCATCGTAATTATAAGCCAACCCCAAGGAATACGAGGACAATGAAACAGATTAAAGCAGATTTCAATAAGAATTTGCAGAAACATTCGATTTCAAAAACAAAAGCAAAATGAGCAAGGAAATTACAATAAGTGCTGAGGTGCTGATGGCATTTTATATTATTGCCACTGGAGAGTTTGACGGAGTTTGTTTTGTTAACTATCCAAAGTTACCAAAGCCATTCTGTGAGAACATTAAGATAGGTGGTCTTGTGGGCGATTTGTTGTCACTTCGTGTTGACCCAAGTGAGGATAATCTTAAAGTCCAACTTTGGTTTATAGACAAAGACGAAAATCAGTTCTTCCTTGATTGGAACAAGGTTGTTCAGCTTAAACCCACACTCGCTGCGGTTGTGTTCACTCACGTATACGATATGATTGAGAATATGGAAATGTAAAAAAGTGTTAAAATATGAAGAAAGATTTGGGATTTTAAAAAAACAGATATATCTTTGCATTGTCAATGAGACGATAGACATAAGACAAGGTTTAAATGGAGAACAAACCCCTCTGAATAGTTCAAGATGTGAGGGCATTAGACATAAGACGAGAACGCCATAAAAAAGCTTCTCAGTGGAGAACACCTTGTTTTTAAAGAAATATATTTGAGAGATACCAGAGGAGAACTATCCGCAAGGGTAGATGTAGACAAATGGGCAACATGGTAAATGTTGTGCTACTTAGGTAGCTTCGTGGTGTGCAAATCCCACTCTCTCAACGAGTATCAGTCAAGTGCTTTTAAGCACAACAATATTTGAGGAATACGAGAGGAGAACTGAAGTAATTCAGATGTAGACAAATCGGCATCAATTTCGTGATTGATGTGACTCTTCGGAGTCTTCGCTAGTGCAAATCTAGCTTCCTCAACAAATTAGTAAGTAATTGTAGTAATGGCTTGTACTAGTTTCTACCCCATCTATAAATGGGACTATAGGAACAACTTTAGCGGTTCGATTCCGTGCTTACTAACCATCTAATCTTTTTAATTGTTATTTAGCCTATTAGCGAATAGGGATTACGAAAGTAACAATTGTTACTTTTTTTACTGATTCTTGTCGTAAGGGGAAGAAACAATTCGGTTTCTTCCCCATGACTTTTTTTGTTAATTTCTACTAATTTCTTTGGTAAATTCAAAATAATTTCGTAACTTTGCACCACAAATAAAAAGATTAAAGATTATGGATTACGAAATTAAATTAAAGGTTGCGCCTATTTTCAATCATTTCTATGAGGCAAATGATGTTAGGTATCACGAGGAAATGCTTTACACAAGTGCTTGCACGAAATCTACGAGAGACGTCATCAATGGCTACAAACGTGGTAAGAAAGCGGTTTTGAAGTATATTGAGAAAAGTGGCAAACCACTTGAAGCAATCACCAAAGAAGAGTTAATGAACGTGTTTGAAAACGCAAGTAAAACAAAATAACAACTAAAGATTATGGGAATAAGGGAGACAACAACAACTGAAGGTAGGCGAATATCCTTCGATGTGGATAATCACTATTACACGCCACTTTGTGACAAATCATTAGTGTTTGATGGTTTTTTCAAAGACCATAAGTTTTGTGTATGTTACACTAAGATATGTAATGATAGTGGCTATCGTGAAGAAACACGTTTTGGCACACCTACATTGGTACACTATGATAATGGATTAGTTGCTTATCAAAATATGAACTTCTTTAATGACAAGAAAGAAGCAGAAGAAGATTTCAAAAATAGAAAGAAGCTAACCCCAAAATTAGGCGTTTATGCTTATGCCGATGTATTCTTGGTAGAGAATAATTGAAATAAAGAAAAATTAACGTGAAATCTTTGGTGGTTTCACGTTTTTTTCGTAACTTTGCACCAACAATAATAAATAAAAGGAGATTTAGATTATGATTTCAAAAATAGAAACTTTAAAACGAATAAAGGAGAAAGTAGATGCACGTGCCAATGGCAAGGTGAAGCTAAAGAAACGTGTGGAGACAACACTGGAAGTTGGCATCTTCAAACATACTGAAAAGCGTGTGTTTAAAGAGCTTTTCAAGAAGGGTAACTCAATCTTCTGTGTTGATGAGAACTACGAAGTTCATAATATTAACGAACTCGATTCTACGGCTCTCCGTACTATGCTGTGGCAGTTGATTACTGACAAGGAGAAAAAGGAGATTGCCTTGGAGCATCTTTATGCAACAATGTCGTACCTAAAAGAACTATGATTATGGGATACTTTATCGAGATTAATGGGGTCAAAATGACCGAAAAGCAATACAAGGAGTATCGCAAACAGAAGTTGGCTGCAAAACCCAAGAGAAATAAAAAAGTCAAGAAGCAGCCAAAGGACATCAACACCAAGGAGATTAGTGCTGTGGTCTTGCAGATTGAGAGGATGCTAAAACCACTCACAACCCTTAAGTCGTTCTCAGCCTACTATGACCATGCGTATCGCCAGTGGGGTACGATTGCGAGAGATATTCTCAATCTAAAAGAAATCCGTCCCCATTTCGTCTTCTATCGTGTCAAGGTACGTGAACTTGAAAGACTCTTGGATGATATACAAAAGATGGCTAAGAAGAACGAGAGAGCAGCCTATCAGTATGTTGAGAAGATGGCTTGGAAACTTGATGACATCAAGACAGACATTAACAACATCGCAAAGGGTGTCAATACAAGTGGTGTGATTCAGCAGTTCAAAAACCACGAGTGTATCAATGGTACTGGCCGTAGACTTGGACTTGAAACCCTTATGAACAGAACCATTAAGGCCATATCAGAGATTGAAGATGTGATTGGCACACTACAGAAGATTGCTGATGATGGTGTCGATGTGATGAATGAGGGAGCACACATGTCGCCAAGAGCAAGGGCAAGGTGTTGGGCATAATCTATTTTCTCTTTAAATAATTGTTAAAACTGGGGTAATCTTTTGGTTATCTCAGTTTTTTTTCGTATCTTTGCATCAGAACAATTAATAGATTGATAAGAATATGGTAACAATGGAAAAAGGATTCGGTGAGTTATCCAAGATGTATAATGAACTCATTAAGAAAGTGCTTACCGCACATAGCATCAAGTGTGTTAAGTTCATTGGTGGTGACTTCGCCAAACATTATACAAAGGTGGAGATTACAGAGAATGGAGATATGAAAGTGTATCTCATTGGTCTCACAAAACCATTCGATACCTTTGGTTTTGACTTCTCACTCGACTTCGCAAATCTGCTTGCAACCATTGAGAATGATTTGTTCTTTGCACAGAGACAAGGTAAGCCGAAGGATGGATATAAGGTTGAGTTTGAATTTAACAATTAAAAATAGATTTATAATATGACAAAAGTTGACACAAAGAACCCCAAACTTGATGCCAATGCATTTCTTAACTCTGCATTGTATGTAGGATATAAAGATAATGTGGTCTCAATAGGTATGGGAGTGTGGCAACCAGGGGAATATACGAAGGAATATAACAGAACATTCTAATTATGGTTACGATTAATAGTCAATTAGTTAATTTGCCTTGTAAAGTGGTGTCATTGGGTTTGGATATGCAATGCCATCATGTGGTGACGCAATGCACAATACTCTCTGTTGATAAAGGGGAAGATAAGGTTATCGTTGAAAGTGAGGGCATCAAGATTCGATTACGCATCAAAGACCTTGATGATTTCCTACTTGATACAAAGGAGAATCGTGACATTCTGCAAATACAATGTGATAAGGAATATAACAAAACATTCTAATTATGATAGAAGAGCTGAAAAAAATGTTTGCTCAACTTGGGGATAAAGAACAAGTTGATGTGATGGTGGATTTTTATAATTACATATACTCCATTCAACAAGACGAATTTAAACAGAAAATAGGAGTTGAATAATCTTTGGTTATTCCAATTTTTTTTCGTATCTTTGCATCAGAACAATTAATAGATTTATAATAATATGGATTTAGAACAAATACGAACTCTTAGGAATGAAGCATATAATATAGCAATTGATAATCTCCGTAAAATGGGAGGTAATTGTGGTTGGGCACCTGCAATGGCAAGCAGCAATGACGATGATAATATTAAAACCATTAAATTGCTTGTTAATCAATTCTATTATGGTGTTGAGGCGAAAAACGAATTGCTTGATATGTGCATTAAAGTTGGATGGATTAAAATAGATTTATAATATGGCAAAAGTTGATACAAAGAACGCTAACGTTCAAATTGCTTATGAAGATGGTAAGATTAAATACTACTTCACAAAAGCCACAGAGGACTTGAAAATCCCTTCCCTTGGCTTCGATGCACAAGAGGATGCAGAACTCGCTGTAGCGGTTGCAAAAGCCCTTAAAGCGCATGATAAGGATACTCGCAATCTTAACAAAGATATGATATATGTTTTCAGAGTGCTTGGCATCAAGAATGGTTGGACTGAATAATATAGACTTAAATAAGTACAAAGGGGGTAGAATTTAATCTACCCCCTTCTTGTTTTATTCACTTGTCTTTCAATCCTAAGAGCATCGTTGAATTGTTCTTCTATTGTGTTGCCCCTACCAATTGGTAAAACAAACCTCTTATATTTCTTGTTAAGTTCAATGGCTTGCTCCAATGTAACCATAACCTCAACATAACCATCATAATCATCATTGAAAGCAGTGCGAGTCACTTCAATACCCATCTGTTCAATCTCATTGCGGAGATAATCAAGACGATATTGCCTACCCTTGCAGTCGTAATAATGAACCTCACCAAATACCTTTTCCATATTATATAAGACTTAAATAAGTACAAAGCTAATCTTGCGGTATATTCAGTTTTAAACATACACTCTCTGCAATATCATCAGCATATGGCTCAACATACTTACGTGGTGAATGATAGTGAGCAGCGAGAACATCACAAATAACGTCATATACCTCTTTATAGGTCTTACATGCTTTAATCTTGGGGTCATTGCTGAATTGTTCAGCCAAACGACCAATAGGGTCATTCTGTGCCATAATATTATCTCTTAATTAATAAATTTCCATCTACCATCTACCTTGGTGTAACGTTTATCACGTTTCTCAATCCATTTGTATGCTGAACGCAGACATACATCAAACGGCAAGGTTTTACTATCCCAATTTCCATCAAAGCCAACCATATATGATTTTCTTACAGATTTATCATAGATAAAGATGCAGAAATCGCCCATATTGGTTTTATGGTCATGAAACCTCACTTCCAAGCCATTCTTCTTGGCAACAGCCTTTAGCTTATTAATCTCTGTTATTATATCCATAATTTTATTTTCAATTTAAATAAAACTCCATCTAACTTGCTTGTTAGGGTCACAACCTAACTCGCATGCCTTGCAGAACGCATCATCAAGATTCTCTCTATCTGACTTGTTAGGGTCACATGTGTGCATCAGTTCTTTCACCTCATATCTCTCTCTTGTATCTGTGTCAAAGAGGTGAATGGGTTTCTTCACTTGATATTGAAATCTAATCTGTGCCATAATCATTTTGTTTTTACAATGCAAAGTTACGAAATTCCAGTGAAATAACCAAATTCCTTAACCTTTATTAAGAAAATAATATATCTTGGTTAATTAAATCTTAAAATCCCAATTTTCCTTTGTCAATTCAATTATTTTTTGTAACTTTGCACCATAGAAATTAATAACGACTAAAATTCAAACGATTATGGTAGATGGAGAAATCGGATTGGGCGACCTTTTATTAGGTGAGTGTTCTATTTGTAGTCATTTTGGCAGAGTAACAAACATACATAGAAGCCAAGGCAATCGCAAGGGATGGCTATACACAATTCAAGGTGATAACTATGACAGTCATAGTTACTTTGCAAGCCAAATCAGCCATTGGTGGTGGAAAGAACTACAAGTGCTTATCAAAGAGAAGTATGGGGATAATTATATCTTCAAGGAGAAGATTAAGATTACCTATAAAGGTGAGAAGTGCTTACTTGATTCCGTGACGTTCTTTGAGAACTATCACGCTATCTTATGGAATCCCAAGACAAAGGAGTTTAGACAAGCACCTATCTATATGTTTAAGGATAAGACATTGGAGAGAATAGTTAATCAGTATAAGAAAGAACAGATATACTGAGGCTTAAAAAAAGAACAAAGGGGGTAGAACTTAATCTATCCCCTTTATATTATACTAACTTAAACATTAATTACATATACAAGACTTAAAAAAGTACAACGGCAACAACCAATACACAACAAAAAAAGGGTCATGTCTCACGACACAACCCAATTAATAATTCACCTAAAACTTACGATTATGACAATCAGAAAAGAAGAACGCCCATCTCACACCTCACATGTTGCATCTGATGTTATCTCTGCCATAGTTATTGGCGAGAGACTTGGCGTTTGTATCTAAAAAGATAGCTTTCCCCAATCTTGGTGTTCCAACGTTAGGCACACACTTTTTCTACAAAGTTGGTGTTTTCGCTGCAATAGGCAGCAGCACTAACCTTACCATTCGCTATGGTTTGTTTTATGCTATCTTATTTGTTTTCTGTAGTGCAAAGATACGAAATTATTTTCAACTGACCAAAAAAATCAGCAACTTTTTTTCGTTAAAAAAGGGTGAACATCACTGCCCACCCTTTAATCTTACTTACTCTACCATTTTCCATAATTCCTCAATCCGAGGTGTCTTGTCAATTGCAATGATGTTAGAGAACTTGTAGTTGCGTACCATCAAGATGTCATCTTCAGCGATGCCCAACCCACTCTGCTTAACAGATTTGCTTGGGGCTTCGTACAAGTGAGACTTAATAAAGTCTAATTCAGCACTCGTTGCGAAATGTGGGGTGTTGTCTGCTACGATGTAGAATGATTCAAACTTGGTCTTGTCGCTGTTCTTGAAAGTAACACACAACTGCAAGCTACCACTCTCTGTTGCCCTCTTGATGATGTTGGGGACTATCCACTCGTAACCACTCATTGCGTCAGACTTGAACTCTGCGTTAGAGCCTTGTCTATCCAACTGACGATTGATTGCCTTTGCGTAGTCGTATGCCTTAGCATTGGTCACTTTGGTTATCTTGATAATGGCTGGCATCTCCTTGCCGAACAGACCAAACCACTCTCTTGATGTTGCCTTTGGCGCTCTGAAATTTGGCGTAGAACGAGCTATGAAGCCGTAGCCAAATTTGCAACTTGCTAACTCCTTGCATCCCTCGATGGTGTCGAAGAAATCTACTACTACATTCAACAACTCACTTACAGAAAGATTACTCTTCTTCATTTTCTTAAAAGTTTAATTGTTTTGTGGCAATATTGCCGATTTTTGTCTCAAAATGTCAAAGATAAGTGTGATTTCTGAATCACAATGCAAAGGTACGAAATTATTTTCATTCCACCAAATTTTTACCCCATTTTTAAACATTCGTTAACCATTTAAACCCTCATTTAACTTTCGTTTACAGGATTTTCCCATTTTTACCCCAAAATTGCCCACTTCATACAGATTACTACCTATATAATACTATATTATAGACAATCACCATAAAAGCCATTTTAAGCCATTCTAAGACGTTTCTACTTCTTAGTTGAATAACTATAAGCCAAACAGAAAATAAAGCCTTAGAGAGGACTTTTAACAAATTATTACATTTAATACATCACTATTGAAATATTCCTTGCGATTTGTTAACAAACATTGAATTCTCACCCATCTTCAAACAAAAATGCACTAAATTCTTAAAAAACGCAAAAATATTTGGCTATCTCGAAAAAAGTCACTACCTTTGCACCAAGAAAACAAGAAATCAGTATAATAATAATTAAATATTGAAGATTATGGCACAGAGTAAGAATTTCAAGACAAATGGAAATGTGGTAAGAAATAACATCATCGAGGCTCTTCGTGTTGAGATTAACCGCTACAAGCCACTCACTCACACTGAGATGATGAACCTTATCAACCAAGCACAGAACGGCTCACAGATGGCACGTACAAAGGTCGTTAACGCTAATCTTCGACTTGTGTGGTCTATCGCTGCAAGTTACGGCACAATGATGGAGTTCGAGGATATTTTTCAGAGTGGCACAATCGGCTTGTGCAAGGCAGTTGATACCTTCGACACTACACGTAATATCCGATTTTCCACATGGGCACTCGAACAAGTTCGCAAGTACATCAACATCGCTCTGACTGATGAAAGCCGTACTATCCGTATGGGCGCACACCTCGTCAAAGGAAAAAATCCTTACCTTGCAGCAAGCATGGACGCACCACTCGCAAGCGATGAAGATGGAGAAAAAACCTTACTCGACACTTTCGCTTCTGATATGTACACAGATAACTTTAGCGAAGTAGAGGAAATGCGTGTAAAACTTTTGTCACTGATGCAAGGACTAAACGATACCGAGAAAGCCGTTGTGTGCGGTATCTTCGGCTTCGGAACAGAAGAAGTAAGCGAGTACACTTTGTCAAAGAAATTCGGTCTCACAGAAGAGAGAATCAGGCAAATCAAGTGGACTGCAATAGAGAAAATGAAAAAACTCGCATAAAAAATCTTTACAAGAAAGGTGGAGAGAAATCTCCACTTTTTTTACATTTTATATAGTAAAAAATATTTACACACGTTTCACGTGAAACATATACGCAGATAGTGTCCCCACCATAGGTGGCCCCTATGTCACCCTACCCCCTGCGGTGGGTTTTTAAGTTAAATAAAGGGGCAACAGTTCTGTAAATAAATTCCAGCAGGAAAAATTTAGGAAATTTTCAGAGGTTCTATTTTATTTTCGCTAAAAATTTGGAATTTCAAAATATTTTTTATATATTTGCAATTATTTATGAGT